>Ga0114981_10000199_pt1 | contig 36558 bp, 38 predicted proteins | sample S_140806_MF_Meta_FD_87028 | JGI IMG/M metagenome (GOLD analysis project Ga0114981, IMG submission 87028) | Freshwater microbial communities from Lake Simoncouche, Canada to study carbon cycling - S_140806_MF_MetaG | ecosystem: Environmental > Aquatic > Freshwater > Lake | place: Lake...
CCATTGCTTTGGTTGCGGTGAATTGCATCCAACTGGATTGCATTTAGTTGCGCATGCCGGAGCGGGCGCAGATTTAACGGCAGAGTTCACGGTTACTGAAAATCATCAAGGCGCTCCAGGTTTAGCGCACGGCGGTTTGTTATCACTCGCATTTGATGAAGCCCTGGGAAAACTAATGTGGCTGATTCGCGCTCCTGCAGTAACTGCGCGATTAGAAACTGATTTTCTAAAACCAGTACCTATGGGAACAACACTTCACATAACTGCGCGAATTACTGGCCAGATTAATCGCAAGGTTTACGCCGCTGCAGAGGGACGGCTTGGCGGTGCCGATGGTGAAATTGCTGTTAAGGCTGCAGCACTATTTGTAGTTGTTCCGATGTCGCACTTCTTGGAAAATGCTCCGAAAGAATATTTGGAACATATTGCGAAAACCCCAGAGATCCTGGCATTTGTGGATCCTGAATTTGAGATCAATCCATAATGGGCGTAAAAGTTCTGGTTACTCGCTTGGATCCTGACTTTCCGTTGCCAACTTATGCCAAGGGCGGAGATGCTGGTGCGGATTTGGTGGCCCGAGTTGATGTGACTCTGGCTCCCGGTGAACGCGCTTTGGTACCAACTGGAATCTCGATTGCACTGCCTAATGGTTATGTTGCACTCGTCCATCCGCGATCTGGGCTAGCGATTAAACATGGTGTGACCATGGTGAATGCTCCAGGAACAGTTGATGCCGGCTACCGTGGTGAGTTACAAGTTATCCTGATTAATCACGATCCTAAAGAGAGCGTTACTTTTAAACGTGGAGATCGCATTGCGCAGTTAGTTATCCAACAAGTAGAGCGCGCGGAATTTGTTGAAGTAGAGAATTTACCGGGCTCCGGTCGCGGCACAGGTGGATTTGGATCAACCGGAAGATGATGAGCCAAATACCAAGCGCAGGAGAAGGCGCTGATAAAGATAAAGTTTTGGCAGCTTTTGGTGGCAAGAAAGGCTTAATCGATTCGGGAATCCCATCGATAGTATTTCTTGTTGCCTTTAACGTTGCGGATGATCTTCGTCAAGCGTTGATCGCATCTCTTATCGTTTCGGCTACATTAACAATTATTCGTCTTGCCAAGCGCGACACTATTCAACATGCAATCTCGGGGCTAATTGGTTCGTTAATTTGCGCTTGGTTCGCTAATCGAACTGGAAATGCAAGTGATCTATATATTCCGAAGCTACTTACAAATCTTGGTTACGGAAGCGTTTATTTGATTGCAAATCTGGCAGGTTGGCCGATATTAGGTCTTCTTCTAGGTCCGATATTGGGAGAGAACTTAACTTGGCGCAAAGATCCGGCGCGTGCCCGCGCCTATAAGCGAGCTAGCTGGCTCTGGGTTTTGATGTTCTTTACGAGAATTGCGGTGCAGTATCCGATTTACAGAAGCGGAAATGTGAATTTACTTGGGACAGTAAATCTAGCGATGGGATATCCACTGTTTTTAGCAACGGCTTATGGTTCGTGGATGATTTTAAAGAGCGTGCCAACAACTAAGTTACCCAATTAGTAAGCGAGCAATAAGATAGTTAGCCCGCGATAAAGCAGGACTTGATTAGCCCTTCAGCAGTTGTTGAAGCGACAAATAGAAGTTCGTCACCGGCGCTGAAAACATCTGTAGGAGTCGGTGTAATTACCCGTCCATCGCGAACTATTGCTGCAAGCGAGGCGTCATCAGGAAGCTCAATTTCTTCAACTGTCTTTCCGATACAGCTAGATGTATCGGGTAACGTTAACTCGACCAAGTTGGCTTGGCCTTTACGGAATGAGAATAAGCGAACAACATCTCCGACGCTTACCGCTTCTTCAACAAGGGCAGAAATTATTCTTGGCGTCGACACCGCAACATCTACGCCCCATGAAGAATCAAATAGCCATTCATTCTTTGGATGGTTAATACGCGCAACAACACGTGGGACGCCATATTCTGTCTTGGCAAGTAAAGATGCAACTAAATTAACTTTGTCATCACCGGTAGCGGCAACTAAAACCTGACAATTATTTAGAACGGCTTTGTCCAGTGAAGTTATCTCACAAGCATCAGCCATCAACCATTCAGCATCCGGAACAGATTCCATTTTGAGCGCTTTTGGATCGCGGTCGATAAGAAGTACTTGGTGACCGTTGTCTAGAAGTTCGCGCGCAATAGCACGACCAACATTTCCGGCTCCTGCGATAGCAATTCTCATGAATGATCCTCCGGAGAGCGCGCCAAAATTTCTTCAACCTTGGCAATATCTTCATCGCGCACAGTTACGTGAACTAGATCGCCTTCTTGCAGAACCGTGTGGGTATCTGGAATCAGTCCTTCACCTAGTCGAGTAATAAAGGCAACACGAGTTCCGGTGGTTTCTTCCAGATCTGCAATCGGTGAGCCAAACCAGTCTTTATGTGGATGCATTTCGCAAAGTTGAATTGACCCGCTGGCATCGCGCCATTCAGAGCGTGATCCCTCTGGAACAAGGCGCCGCAAAATTTGATCTGTTGCCCAAATAACTGTGGCAACGGTTGGAATACCAAGACGCTGATAAATTTCGGCGCGACCTGGATCGTAAATTCGAGCAACTACATTTGCAACGCCATAAGTTTCGCGAGCGACTCGGGCCGCCAAAATATTTGAGTTATCTCCATTGCTCACCGCTGCGAAGGCATCAGCAGTTTCGATTCCAGCTTCGAGCAAAGTGTCGCGATCAAAACCCACGCCTGAAATGGTGCGACCCTTAAAGTCAGGACCGAGGCGACGAAAAGCTTCGCGAGATTGATCAATAATCGCAACTGAATGTCCAGCGGCTTCAAGTTCGGTGGCTAAAGAAGAGCCAACTCGACCGCATCCCATGATCACAACGTGCACAAGGTCAACACTACCCCCTTAGGCTTGGCTTTATGACATCAAATGAGGGTAACCAGCGAAATTCCGCGGATCGTGTTGAACTCGCGGTGGGAGATCGTTTTGTTGTCACTGTTGAAAAAGTGGCACATGGTGGCCACTTCATTGTTCGGCATCTGGGCGCGGTGATATTTGTACGCCACGGAATTCCGGGCGAAGAGGTAGAAATAGAAATCACCGGTACTGGAAGTTCATTTAATCGAGCCGATGTTATTTCAGTTATTTCAGCATCGCCCGATCGCGTCAGTGCACCGTGTCAATTTGCGCACCGCGCAGGTTGTGGGGGATGCGATTTTCAACATATTTCTCTGCCTCGTCAACGTCAATTAAAGAGTGAGGTGATCACTGAACAATTCTCGCGAATTGCAAAACAAGATATCGAAGTTGAGGTTGAAGAAGTCGGTGCTGCCCTTGGCTATCGAACTCGATTTAACGCCGTGACAACGCGCAACGGAGATTTGGGTTTCAAGCAGGCACGCAGCAACAAGGTAGTACCAGTAAGTGATTGCCGAATCCTTTCACCTGAAATGAAATATCAAGAACTTAGTGGCAGGCGCTGGAAAGGCGATCTACGAGTTGAAGTTTCGCTTTCTTCAACAGGAGAACGCACAATTGCGACGGGCTATTCGCGAGATGACACACCTGTACGCACTAGCGAAGGTCCTGATGTTGGAAAGTATGAGGTAAATGGATTTGCCTTAGAAGTTTCGCAGCGATCTTTTTGGCAGAGTCATAAGTTAGCCCCCACGGTTCTGACTAAAGCAGTTTTAGATTATGCAAAATTGCAGCCAGGCGACAAAGTTCTTGATCTATATGGGGGAGTTGGCCTGTTCACTTCACAATTTCTAGAAACGGTTGGAGATGCTGGAAGAATTGACCTAGTTGAGGGCAGCAAAAGTGCGACCGCTGATGCGATGCGTAATTTTGCCAATTTCCAAAATGTTTCCGTCCACACAGGTGATGTAGCAAAGCTTCTGCCACGTTTTTCTAAGGCAGATGTAATAGTTCTTGATCCACCGCGCGAAGGCGCTGGTAAAGATGTAGCTACCGCGATGGTTGCCCTGAAGCCAAGATCCATTGTTTATATTGCTTGCGATCCTGCCGCCTTAGCGCGAGATACAACTTACTTAGGGCAAGCGGGATATGAATTACAGAATTTGCGCGCTTTCGACCTTTTCCCAATGACACACCACATCGAATCTGTTGCCTTATTTACCCCATCTAAGGTATCTTGACGTCAAGATAAAATGAGTTAAGGAATTTAAATGAGTAAGAATTCGTTAGGCGCCAAAAAGAATTTAAACGTTGCCGGCAAAGATTTTGAAATATTTGATATCTCAAAAGTCGAAGGCGCAACCAACCTACCCTTCTCACTCAAAGTGCTTCTAGAAAATTTACTTCGCACGGAAGATGGCGCAAATATCACCGCCGACCATATAAAGGCGTTGGCGCAATGGGATCCGTCAGTTGAACCCGATACTGAAATTCAATTCACGCCAGCTCGCGTCATCATGCAAGATTTCACAGGAGTTCCTTGCATCGTTGATTTAGCCACTATGCGTGAGGCGATCGTTGATCTTGGGGGAGACCCTGCAAAAGTTAACCCACTCGCACCCGCTGAACTCGTTATCGACCACTCAGTTATTGCAGATGTTTTCGGGACCAAGGATTCATTCGAGAAGAACACCGATATCGAATACGAACGCAACCGCGAGCGTTACCGCTTCTTGCGCTGGGGCCAAAGCGCATTTGATGAATTTAAAGTCGTTCCACCTGGAACCGGAATTGTTCACCAGGTAAATATCGAATACTTGGCGCGAGTTGTTATGACTCGTTCGGTAAACGGAGTTTTGCGCGCTTATCCAGATACCGTCGTTGGTACAGATTCGCACACAACTATGGTTAACGGACTTGGCGTTCTTGGCTGGGGCGTAGGCGGAATCGAAGCCGAAGCTGCTTTGCTTGGCCAGCCAGTGTCGATGTTGATTCCACGCGTTGTCGGATTTAAATTAAGCGGTTCACTTCCTGTCGGAACAACTGCAACTGATATGGCGCTAACAATTACTGAAATCCTGCGAAAGCATGGCGTCGTTGGAAAGTTTGTGGAATTTTATGGTCCAGGTGTGGTCTCGGTGCCAATGGCCAACCGCACAACGATCGGAAACATGAGCCCCGAATACGGCTCAACTTGCGCGATCTTCCCAATCGATGAAGAAACCTTGAATTACTTACGATTGACCGGACGCAGTGCTGATCAGATTGCACTTGTTGAGCAATACGCGAAAGCGCAAGGAATGTGGCACGATCCATCTGCGACACCACGTTTTTCAGAACATATCGAACTAGATCTTTCGACAGTGGTTCCTTCTATTTCTGGACCAAAACGTCCGCAAGATCGCATTTCACTGACCGCATCAAAGAGTTCATTTGAAAAAGTTCTGCCTACTTACTTTACGGATAAGACTGGCAAAGATGCTTATCCCGTAAACGTCGGAAGTAAAGCCACAACAATTAAAAATGGTGATGTTGTAATCGCATCGATTACATCTTGCACAAATACTTCAAACCCATCAGTAATGATCGGTGCCGCACTGCTTGCCAAGAAGGCTGTCGAACGTGGGCTTACATCCAAGCCATGGGTGAAGACAACGCTTGCGCCTGGATCAAAGGTAGTTACTGATTACTACGACCGTGCAGGACTTACTCAGTATATGGAAGCGCTCGGTTTTAACTTAGTTGGTTATGGCTGCGTAACTTGTATCGGCAACTCGGGTCCGTTGCCAATAGAGATCAGCAAGTCAGTTAACGAGCACGACTTAGCGGTAACAGCTGTGCTTTCGGGCAATCGAAACTTTGAAGGTCGCATTAGCCCTGATGTGAAGATGAACTATCTCGCTTCACCTCCGCTAGTTGTTGCTTACGCACTAGCTGGAACCATGAACCATGATTTCGAAAAGGATTCACTTGGTACTGATAAAGATGGCAAAGAAGTTCTATTGGCTGAGATTTGGCCAAGTGCAAAAGAGATCCAAGAGGTAATTGACTCTTCAATTTCATCTGAAATGTTTAAGAAAGATTATGCAACGGTCTTCGATGGTGATCACCGCTGGAAGTCGCTAGATACGCCAACTGGAAAAACTTTCGAGTGGGATGCGCAGTCAACTTATGTTCGCAAACCTCCTTACTTTGATGGCATGCCAGCAAATCCAACGCCGGTCACTGATATTTCCGGAGCACGCGTTCTGGCAATTTTGGGAGATTCAGTAACAACAGATCACATTTCTCCGGCTGGAAATATTCGAGCCGATTCTCCAGCTGGTAAGTACCTGGAAGCGCACAACGTAGCTCGTGCTGATTTCAACTCTTACGGGTCTCGTCGCGGTAACCACGAAGTAATGATTCGTGGAACATTCGCAAATATCCGCTTAAAGAATTTGTTATTAGATGGAGTCGAAGGCGGATTTACGCGAAACTTCCTAAATGGTGGGAATCAGGAAACAATTTACGATGCATCCATCGCCTATCAAAGTGCAGGCGTTGCGTTAGTTATCTTGGCCGGCAAAGAATATGGATCGGGTTCTTCTCGTGACTGGGCTGCCAAAGGCACGGCACTTCTTGGAGTGCGAGCCGTCATTGCAGAAAGCTTCGAACGCATCCACCGTTCAAACCTAATCGGCATGGGAGTGCTCCCTCTTCAATTTAATGATGGCGAAAGTGCAAAATCACTTGGCCTGACTGGCGATGAAACGTTTGCGATATCTGGAATAACCGAATTGAACAGCGGTGGAATTCCTAAAGTGGTAACCGTTACAGCGGGGGATAAGACTTTCACTGCAAAGGTGCGCATCGATACGCCAGGTGAAGGTGATTATTATCGCCATGGCGGGATCATGCAGTATGTTTTGAGATCGTTACTCACGTAAATATCGCGAATAAAGAGATCGCAAACTAGACTTGGGCCATGCTTGAGTCAATTAAGAGTCCTGCCGATGTTAAGGCTTTGGATAGCGCTCAACTAATTTCCCTAAGCGAAGAAATTCGTCAATTCTTGATTGAAAAAGTTTCAAAGACTGGTGGACATTTAGGCCCTAACCTGGGCGTTGTTGAATTAACGCTGGCGATTCATCGCATCTTTGATTCCCCACGCGATGTAGTGCTCTTTGATACTGGTCACCAATCCTATGTTCATAAAATACTTACTGGGCGGGCAAGTGATTTTGATGGCCTACGCCAACGTGGTGGAATCGCAGGTTACCCAAATCGCAGCGAGAGCGAACACGATGTTATTGAGAATTCGCATGCTTCAACCGCGCTTTCTTGGGGCGACGGGATTTCCTATGGTTTCGCGCAAACCGGTCAGACCGATCGCCACGTAGTCGTAGTCGTAGGCGATGGCGCACTGACTGGTGGCATGTCTTGGGAAGCACTTAACAACATTGCGGCTACCGAAGTTCGTAATTTAATAATTATTGTCAACGATAACGAACGTTCTTATTCGCCAACAATTGGTGGCTTGGCCACTTACTTATCAACTTTGCGCGTCACACGTGGTTATGAGCGTTTTCTTGACTGGGGCAAAGATATCCTGCATAAGACTCCGGTTATTGGAACTCCGATATATGAAACGCTGCACGGCGTTAAAAAAGGCATTAAAGATATTGTCGCCCCACAAGGCATGTTCGAAGATCTGGGCCTTAAATACATGGGACCAATCGATGGTCATGACATATCTGCAATGGAGAAAGCGTTGCAGAAGGCTAAAGTTTTTGGTGAACCTGTATTGATCCATGCGATTACTGAAAAGGGACGTGGCCATAAACCTGCGATGGATGATGAAGCAGAGAAATTTCACGCCGTTGGCATAGTTGATCCGGCAACAGGTGTGCCACTTTCAAAGAGCGCCACAAGCTGGACGAAAGTTTTCTCAGAAGAGCTAATTGAAATCGCCCGTGAGCGAAAAGATATAGTCGCAATTACGGCGGCCATGCTCGGACCAACTGGTTTGGCTGCCTTTGAAAAAGAGTTTCCAAATCGCACGATTGATGTTGGTATCGCAGAACAACATGCGGTGACCAGTGCAGCAGGCATGGCTTATGCGGGTTTACATCCAGTGGTTGCCCTCTATTCCACCTTTTTAAATCGCGCCTTTGATCAATTACTTTTGGACGTTGCACTGCACAAGGCCGGCGTAACTTTTGTGCTAGATAGAGCTGGAATCACTGGAGATGATGGACCTTCGCACCACGGTATTTGGGATCTTGCGCTGACCGGGATTGTTCCAACAATGCATGTAGCTGCTCCGCGTGATGCATCCCGTCTGCGCGAAGTATTACGTGAGGCGGTAACAATCTCAGATGCTCCATCTATGGTTCGCTTTCCCAAGGGAGCGGTACAAAGTGACATTCCAGCGTTTGAACGTCGCAATGGCATAGATGTTCTTTATCGTGGGGAAAGTGCAGATGTACTTTTGGTAAGTATCGGTGCCATGGCTGCCATTGCCGTAGAAGCTGCATCAATGGCTTATCGCGAAGGCGTTGGCGTAACCGTTATTGATCCGCGTTGGGTAAAGCCGCTTCCCAGTGCCCTTGTGACGATTGCTCAAAGGTATAAGAGCGTGGTTGTCTTGGAAGATGGAATTAAACATGGCGGTATTGCAAGTTCAGTATCTGAAATGTTCCGTGATGCAGGTTTAACTACGCCGATTCATTCAATTGGAATTCCACTTGAATTCATTGAGCACTCAAAACGCTCTGAAATTATGAACGATCTCGGAATTACGGCTCAGAACATCGCAAGAAGTATTGTGGAGTGGAACAGTTCAACTTCCGAGTCGGCTATGGAAGAGATGCAATCCCCGGCACGTGAAAACGTTGACCACAAGCAGCAACGCTAATTCCTTCACGATCTAGGTAAGGCAAGATTCCGCCGAGATGCATCGGCCAGCCAGAGCCCATCAACATGCAGAGATCAATTTCTGCAGCCGATGAAACAACTCCTTCATCGAGCATCATGCGCGCTTCAGTGGCTAAAGCTTTTAGGGCGCGATCGCGAACTTGTTCAGCAGTTGAGGCGCTATTTCCTTTATTAATTAACGCCAACGCTTCAGGATTGGCACCTAATTTCCCGTCGGCGCCTTTAATGTAGAAGTTGCGAACCTTACTGGCGACCATCGCTTGCATAGTAGGTGAGATGCGATAGCGCGGACCAAGGTTTTCATGCAGCGTCTGTGAAACATGGAGTGCGACACCCGGTCCTACTAGATCAAGTAGTTCAAACGGTGACATTGGAAATCCAATACTGCGCATCGCATTGTCAGCTACTTCGGGCGAAGTACCTTCATCAACGGCATCAGTTACTTCACCCATAAAGCGAGTCAACAGGCGATTAACTACGAAGCCAGGCGCATCTTTACAAATGATCATGGTTTTCTTGAGATCTTTACCAACGCCGACAGCAGTTGCGGTAGTTGCATCATCAGTCTTTGATGTGCGCGCGACTTCTAGAAGTGGCATGACTGCAACCGGGTTGAAGAAGTGGAAGCCAATTACGCGCTCTGGATTCTTAAGTCCTTCGCTCATGCGCTCTACAGAAAGTGATGAAGTATTAGTTGCTAAAACACATTCTGGTGAAACGATAGTTTCAAGCTTCTTAAATAGTTCTTGCTTGAGGGAAAGTTCTTCAAAGATGGCTTCGATTATGAAATCGCATCCCGCGAATGAATTTTGATCGGCAGAGCCGCTAACCAAGAGCGAAAGTCGATTTGCGCTTTCTTGGCTCATTCGCTTTTTCTCAACTAATTTAGCCAATTCGTTCTTCACCCAGGCAACGCCTTTATCTGCACGTTCTTGGTCAATATCTGTCATGACAATTGGGCATTTGAGATTGCGAAGCAGAAGCAGTGCAAGTTGCGAGGCCATCAGGCCAGCACCCACGACACCAACCTTGCTTACTTTGCGAGCCAAGGCAGGCTTTGGCGCACCTTCTACTTTCTTGCGCTTCTTCTGAATTAAATTAAATGCATATAGTGAAGCGCGCAGTGGATCTGACATTGTTAAATCAGCCAACGCTTGATCCTCGGCATCAAAACCTGCACCGCGAGTATTTGTGCGAGCGGCGGCGATAAGTTCTAGTGCGCGCATTGGAGATGCAATTTCAGCGCCACCATATTTCTTAAGCGCCGCAGCTTTTCCGGTTGCCAGGGCGGTATCCCAGGCAGGGTCGCTTGAATAATCCTTACGTTCTATCTTGGTTTCACCCGCGAGGATTTTGGCAGCGAATGAAACAGAACGCTCTAGGAAATCAGCGGGCTCATAAACTGCATCGACAACACCAAGTGATAGCGCATCTTTGGCCTTCATCATCGTGTTGTTATTTAACGCATTTAACATGATTACTTGTACGGCGCGTTCTGGTCCAATTAATTTAGGCAAAATGGTTGCGCCGCCCCATCCGGGTACCAAACCTAAGAACACTTCAGGTAATCCCGTGAAGGCCGTTGATGCCAAAGTGCGGTAGTTGCAATGCAGACCAACTTCAAGTCCGCCACCGAGGGCTAGCCCATTTATGAAAGCAAATGTTGGAATTCCACATTCATCTAAGCGACGAAAAACATCGTGTCCCAATTTTCCAATGGCAAGGGATTGTGTGCGCTCTGTAAGAAATGAAAGCGCTGAAAGATCCGCACCGGCGGCAAAAATAAAGGGCTTTCCGGTAATTGCAATCGCGGCAGGGGAGCGGCTAATGGCATCGGTAATCGCCTCATTTAAGGCGGCAAGTGATTGCGGACCAAAGGTGTTAGGGCGCGTGTGATCTAATCCGTTTTCCAAAGTTATAAGCGCCAGCGATCCTGCAAAGCCAAATGGAGTTAAATCCACATCGCGAACAAGTGCGTTGGTAACAACTTCTTCTGGAGCGGCTTCAGGTAATTTAATTTCGGTAGTCATTACTTTGATCCTCCAGAAAAGTGTGGATTTTCCCAAATAACGCTGCCGCCCATGCCCAGACCGATACACATAGTTGTTAGTCCGTAACGCACTTCAGGGTGCTCTTCAAAAGTGCGAGCTAAGTTAAGGGCTAAGCGAATTCCAGATGATGCAAGTGGATGACCCACAGCGATTGCGCCACCGTAAGGATTTACTCGCGGATCATCGTCGGCGATTCCGAAGTGATCAAGAAATGCGATTACTTGCACAGCGAAAGCTTCATTGACTTCAAAAGCCCCGATATCGCTAATTGTTAAGCCGGCTTTTGCAAGAGCCTTAATTGTTGATGGCACAGGTCCATATCCCATGACTTCTGGTTCTACTCCGGCGAATGCATATGTCACTAACTTTGCTTTAATTGTTAATCCAAGTTCCTTCGCTTTTTCTTCGCTAGCAAGCAAGGCAGCAGTTGCGCCATCGTTTAAGCCAGATGAATTGCCTGGGGTAACACGCCCTGCTGGGCGAAAGGGAGTCTTCAGCGTTGCTAAACCTTCCATCGTTGTTGTGGGACGCGGTGGTTCATCAACGCTAGCAATACCCCAACCCATCTCTGGAATTCGTGCAGCCGTTGGAATTAAATCGCGTTGAATTTTGCCGGCAGCGTAAGCAGCGGCAGTTTTCATCTGAGAGTTGTATGCATAACGATCTGCGCGCTCTTTAGTTAACTGCGGAAAACGATCGTGCAAGCGCTCTGCTGTTGCGCCCATGGCGAGCGCATCTTGTTCCACGATCTTTTCCGCTAGAAAGCGCGGATTTGGATCAATGCCTTCACCGATCGGATGATTTCCCATATGTTCAACACCGCCAGCAATTGCGATATCAATTGAACCGATTGCGATCGCACCAGCTAGTGAAGTCATCGCTGTCATCGCTCCCGCACACCAACGATCTACTGAATAACCTGGCACGGTATTTGGCAAACCTGCCAAAAGTGAAACGCTGCGACCTAAATTCATTCCTTGATCACCTGTTTGAGTAGCAGCCGCGATTGCAACGTCTTCGATCGCATCAGGTGAAACTTTGGGATTGCGCTCGAGCAGACCACGCATTGCGCGAACCATTAAGTCATCGGCGCGCGTGCCGGAGTACATGCTGCCGGCCTTTCCAAATGGGGTACGAACAGCATCAACTAGGACAACGGTGCGAGACATTTAAAACTACTCTCTCTTTAGCGCCTGCAAAGATCTACCGTGAATAGGTAGCCGCGGGCTCATTGAGAAATGTTACTCGTCAGTAGGCAAAAGTGGAACAGTTGCGGCTAAGCGGAGACTGAAACCTTCGACTTTGTCGCGCCCTTACCCTTTGAAAGGTATGGAATAAGCACGGCAAGTAGGTAGATGCTCCAGCCGATGAATTGGACGAAGGAAGTTGTTGTATCAAAGCCAACAAGCCCGCCCAAGAGTGAGCTAAGTAGTGACTCCTTAGCAATCCAAGGAGTTACATCCCAAAGAAAACTATCCACTCCTGGCAGATATCCAAGTTCCTGGAACTCGTGGATTCCGTAAGAGAGAACACCGGCTGCAATGATGATTAGTGCAACGCCAGTGATCGTAAAGAATTTTGATAAATCTAATTTAACTGTTCGGTTATAGGTTGCATATCCAAGAAATACTGCAAGGCCAAGACCAAGTATTAAGCCGACTGTGGCAGTTGATGCGACGCCAACAGTTTTAAAGTTACTGTAAACAAAGAGTGCAGTTTCTAGACCTTCGCGTGCAACAGCGAAAAAAGCCACTAAAGCAAGGCTTATTGGGCCCCCCATTAGCGCACCATCTATTTTGCCGTGCAACTCATTGCGCAAATTGCGCGCTGTGCGCTTCATCCAGAAGACCATCCACGTAACAAGTCCTACCGCGGCAAAAGATGTGAGGCCAGCGAATAACTCTTCTCCGCGATCAGATAGCTCAGCGGATGTAAATGCGAGCAATCCTCCAAGTGCCAAGCTAGCAGCGAGAGCAACGCCGACTCCGGTCCACAGTGGCTTCAATAAATGGCGACGATCAGTGCGCACCACGTAGGCAACCAAAATTCCGACAATTAGCGCAGCTTCTAGGCCTTCGCGCAAGGCGATAATGAAGGTGCTCAACATGGTCATAATCTAGAACTGCTCGGCTAATTACGCAACTTAAGTGTTGCGTAATTCATCACAGCTATTCGAGCCCTGCTTCCTCGCCTTCGGTTACAGGCTCGACCAAGGGTTCGGTCTCAAGCAGGGCAGCCTCCAAAATAGGCGCTGCGATCTCAATCTGCCAGGTACGTGCACCCAGAGTAGCCAGAGCCTGCGCTACAGAGCTTTTTGGCGCGATCCAACAGATTCTGCGTACATATTCAGGGGTAATCATATTTTCCAAGGGAATCGCCAGCTCAGCGGATTTCTCGGTAAGGCGCGCTTTAGCGTGGGTTAGCGGTGCATATTTCTCGGGAAAACGCTCACGCCAGATCTTTAAAGGGGGGAGCGAGTCAGCATCAGAGCGCGCCTTTGGCCATTGCTCTTCCGGCAGGGCGATGGCATCGGTAATGGTGCTTATCCAAGTCGCAGAATTTTCCATCCAACGCGCTCGCAACCCCAGTGGCCGTAAAGACCGTTCTAGATCTTTCTTTGTCTTCAGTGGTTTGGCATGGGCAACCATCGAAAGTTCGACGATTGCGGCATCGGATAACAGTCGTCCCTGCGAAATATCAACTTCCTGGGCGATCTCATTGCGCACCGTCCATAGCGCTCGCACGATGGCTAGTTGTTCACGCTTTTTAACTTTATGCATTCCTGATGTCCTGCGCCATGGATCAATTCTTGGTGGTGCCGGGGGAGCGTTAAGGATTGCTTGAAATTCCTGCTGCGCCCATTTTAATTTATTCGCGCTCGCTAATAGCTCATGAACTTTGTCGCGCAATTCAATAAGTAGTTCAACGTCTAGGGCTGCATAGTTAAGCCAATCTTGCGGCAGCGGACGTTGTGACCAATCTGCAGCAGAATGTTCTTTTGCAAGAGAGACTTCCATTAACGATTCTAAAAGTGGGCCCAGGCCTACGCGGGGCAATCCGGCAAGACGTCCGCCAAGTTCGGTATCAAATAAGCTAACTGGATTTATTCCGAGTTCGCGCAGACAAGGTAGATCCTGGGTGCTGGCGTGCAAGATCACTTCATCGCTTTGCAACAATGTATTTAACTCAACAAATAAATGATGCCCTGGACCAAATGGAATTGGATCAATCAAATGAAGTCCGCCATTATGGCGTTTTATTTGAATCAAATATGCTCGCGCACTAAATTTAAATCCAGATGCACGTTCGGCATCAACTGCAAAGGGACCAGAACCTTGTGCTAACTCGGCCAGAGCGCTTTCAAATAGCGACTCACTATCTACGACCTGCGGAACTCCGTTTTGTGGGGCAAGTAGCGCAATTGCAGTCGCGGCAACTGCTGAATTTTCCTCGTCCGGGTCAACAGGTAATTTTGTAGGTTCGCTCATAAATAAGAGATGCGTTAAGCCTTGCGGCGAGCTGCAGAAATTGGTGCGACGCCTTCAACGACTGGAGGCAGTCCGGCAACTTCGCCTAATAAATTACACCAGGCTTGTATATGCGCCAGCATGTCACTGCTCTCTTTAATGATGGGGCTCCAGGATGCGCGAATCTCAATTTCGGATTCGTCATTGCGCGGCGAGAGTTTTCCAAAGGACGCGCTAGAAACCCGGGTAACAGTTCCACTCGGAGCGTTAAATTCGCAGCCGGCTTCCGATAGTGAATCTAATAACCAACTCCAACCGACTTCTGGCAAAAGCGGATCATCTTGCATTGCTTCATCAACATCTGCGCTTAAGAAAGTAACGCAGCGGAATTCACCTTCCCAAGTTTCTTGTCCACCTGGTTCGTGCAATAAGACAAAGCGCCCTGATGCAATTTCATCCTCGGCATCGCCCAGTAATCCATTTGAAACATCTGCAGTAAATGCAAAAGCGAAAGTTGCTAATTTTTGCGGCGCTGGAACTTCTTCGAGAATGATTTCCGCACGTGGAGTAACAACACGAAGTTGATCAATCATGCGATTGAATTGGGCGACATCCACTAGTTAATTCTAAAGATGGCTGTTCTCTTTAAGTGGGAGGCGGGGCGCAAGGTTGTGTAGTATTGCCCGCTGTGGCCACTTTGCTAGCGCTCTTCTCAAGCCTTTTATGGGGAACGGCCGATTACCACGGAGGAAAATTAAGTAAGGCACATCCGGCGATAGCGGTTCTCGGGATTTCTCAGGCGATTGGCTTGGTATTCGGAATTGGACTTGTACTTGTAAGTGGTGACTTTTCAAGTAACGCTTTTGGAACAGACGGGTACGTCATTCCGGGAGCACTGGCTGGAATTCTTGGATATTGCGGATTAATTTGTTTATACGCCGGACTTTCAACTGGTCGCATGGGAGTTGTTTCACCTATCAGCGGATTATCAGCGCTTATTCCAGTTGGTTATGCGTATTTTATTAAGGGCGATCGTTTAACGCTGATACTTTCGATCGGCGCAGCGCTGGCAATAGTTGGTGCTTTTTTAGCAAGTGGCCCAGAGTTATCTCAGGGGTTACCGATAAAGCCACTAATTCTCGCACTCGGTGCAGCTGGTGGATTTGGAACAGCGCTAGTTTTTATGGCAATTGGATCACAAGAAAGTGCCCTGATGACCATGGTCATGATGCGTGCAACAACTCTGTTGGTCTCACTTGGAATTTTAGCGAAGTACCGAACGCTCGGCGGATTAAAGTTAAAGCATTCTCCGATATTGATTTTTATCGGCTGTGCTGACTTCCTTGCAAATTTATTGTTAGGTGTTGCAACAACCAAGGGCAATCTCACTTTATCAATGGTGCTCGGTGCGCTTTATCCAATTTTTACCGCCCTGCTGGCATTCCAATTCTTAGGCGAACGGCTGCACCGAATCCAGTATCTTGGAATTTTTGCAGCCGTTGCGGGAGTTGCGATTATTTCAGCGTTTTAGCTTCAATAAAAAAAGTTCCGTGGATTTCAACTTTTTCAATAACGCTAAATTTCGATAAGAGTTTATCTACTTGAATAACATCTTCGCCACCAGTAACGCTAGTAATACTTAAGAAAATACCATCTAGAACTCTGGCTTGAATTAGCTCGTTAATAATTCGTGGACCTGCTTCGACAAGGACGTTCGGACCAAATTTCTTTATTCCTTTTTCCAGGGCGCTAACAGGGGAGAGATTCCACCAGTGGGCTAAACGGTTATCTGCAAGGGCGTTTATCATCGAGTGCGAAGCGACTACGACGGGAACGGGCGTACGGTGATATGGCTCGGTGCGAGCCGTTTGCCCGCCAATTAAAATGAAGTCGGCTTTGCGCCGGCGGGCTAGGAAGGTTGTTCGGTCAGCCCCGCTAGAAATCCCGCTCGATGAGCCGTCCTTGGAAGTGGATCCATCGGCGCCGACCACTAGGGATGCAAAGACTGACATGGCCGAAAGGTTATCGCGCGCGAGGACTTTATTTGGGTTGTCAGTGGGCGCCTTTATCGTTTCTCGCATGATCATTAAATGTGAAACCTGTGCACTTCGAGATATCGGATGTGGTGATTGTGTCCTGACATTTTTCTTGGATAAGAATCGGGATAAATCAACGCACTGCGAAATTCCCGATAAAACCGCCGAAGCAATTGATTTACTCTCATCTCGCGGAATAGTTCGTCCGCTGCGCTTTAATTCAGCGTGAAATGGCTGAAAACAATTAAATTCACAGCCTAGCCACGCTTACCTTAAGTTGAGCCAACGATATAACCAGCGTTAACCTAGAACTCTTATGTCAATTAACGCCCTGCATCTTCGCCTGCGTTCGGCAGTAGCGATTGCCATACTTGCAATTGCGGCGCCACTTTTTACTGCGCCCTATGCAGATGCTGCGCAAACTCTGGCGCAGGTTCAAGCAAAGGTTCGACAGCTAGAAGAAGAGGCAACGACTGCCGCAGAAGGAGCGCAAGAAGCAAAGGTAAAACTCGCCTCACTAAATCGCACCTTGGCCACAATTCAGGCAAAGGAAGCGGTGCAGAGCAAGAGCGTAAGCGAACTCTCAAAAACTCTGAGTGCTATCGCAATCGAACAATATAAGACCGGAGGTTTAGGTCAAAGCCTAGAACTTCTATTCTCATCTGACCCAGCACTTTACTTATCTGCAGCCGGATCTCTTGAGGCGATAACTAGAAAGAAATCTGTAGAGTTAAGAAAATTCCAAGCAGCAAAGCAGCGGTTGACTGCAACTTCATTGACCGTCAATGACAAGTTGGCTCTGGTTACGGCAACGCAGAAAAAATTAGCGGCCCAAAGCGCGCAGGCAATCTCCAAACTTGCTGAAGCAGAGGCTTTGCTGGCAAAGTTAAAGAAGGCAGATCGTGAACGCCTGGCGAGATTGGCACAAGAAGAAGAAGATGCCGATCAAGCTTCATCGCTAGCCGCCGCTAAGTCAGCCTCCGGTGTATCTGGTCGCGCTGGTAAAGCTTTGCAATTTGCTTTGAAACAGATCGGCGATAAATATGTTTTTGGCGCCGACGGAATGACTTATTGGGATTGTTCGGGACTAACTATGCGGGCGTATCAGACCGCTGGCGTCTCACTGCCGCACTCATCGCGCGCTCAATACAATTATGGAAAATCTATTAAACGCGCCAATTTGGCGCCAGGCGATCTTGTTTTCTTCGGTCGCCCCATTTCTCACGTTGGAATTTACTTAGGTGGCGGCAAGATGGTTCATGCGCCTCGTTCTGGTTCACGCGTCAAGGTTGCCAGCGCATCTAGTTTGGGGCGCAAACCGTATATCGGCGCGCGTCGCCTCTAATTCTTTTGAAGCTGAATAAATGCCTCAGAAAATAATCTGCATTACCAATGACTTTGGCCCTCGCGCCGGCGGTATCGAGACTTTTGTGATGGGGTTGATTGAGCGGCTTCCTAAAGGTTCGATAACCGTTTATACATCCAAGCAAGATCAGACAGCCCAATATGATGAAAAATGGTTGCGCGATTTCGGAGTAAGAGTCATTCGAGATAAGTCAAAAATATTGCTACCTACTCCACGAGTAGTTCGCGCCGTAAAAAATATTATTAGAGAAGAAAATATTGGAACTGCGCTATTCGGATCTGCTGCACCGTTGGCTGTAATGTCGCGAGCATTACGCAAAGCTGGGATATCTCGAATAGTCGCACTTACCCATGGACACGAAGTTTGGTGGTCGAAGGTGTGGCCATTTAAATTGGCAATTCGCTTCATCGGCAACAACGTCGATCATTTGACATACCTAGGAGATTTTACGCGTTCCGAAATTTCACGTTCACTGTCAAAACCCGCTTCGCAAGCGATGGTCAAAATCGCACCTGGCATAGATACCGATCATTTCGCTCCCCATCCGGGTGCTCCAGAATTGCGTAACTCCTTAGGCTTAAGTGATAAAAAAGTAATTGTTAGCGTTGGCCGACTTGTTCATCGTAAAGGTCAAGATACTTTGATCGCTGCCCTCCCTGAGATTTTGCAGCACCATCCCACTGCACATATTTTGTTGGTCGGTGAGGGTCCGTACCGTGAGCATTTGGAAAAGTTAGTCGCAAGGCTAAAAGTTGTGAACGCAATTACTTTCATTGGAAGAATTCAGCACTCGGATTTACCGAGATATATAAGCGCCGGAGATATTTTTGCGATGCCATCGCGATCTCGCTTAGCGGGCTTAGAAGTTGAAGGGCTCGGAATTGTTTATCTAGAAGCCAGTTCGTGCGAACTTCCTGTTGTGGCAGGTAAATCAGGGGGCGCACCAGATGCGGTGATTGAAGGAGTTACTGGTCTAACTGTCGATGGCACGAATCCAGAGGATGTTGCCAGAGCGATAAATTCGCTATTCGATGACCCTGAAGCCGCGAGAGCAATGGGAGTTGCGGGGCGCAAATGGATTTATTCAGATTGGCGTTGGGAAATTTGGGCCAGGGCTTTCCAGGATCTACTTATAAAAGATTGAGGTCACGCGCTTTATTAACTGCGCTAAATCTGCTTGATACACCCATCTTGTTATAGATCGATGCGAGATGGGTTTTGAATGTGGCCTCAGAAATATATAGAGATCTTGCTAATACCTTGTTAGCACCCTCAAGTGAAATCGCCTTGAGAACGCTAAGTTCGCGGGGAGTTAAATCAAAGGCTATCTTGGTTGTATAAATAAGTGATGCCATTCCTGGGGCACTGAAATTATTGGGTTGAGCAAGTGCTGCGTTAAGTGAGGCAATGACCTGCGACAGGGGAGCGCTCTTTTTCACATATGCACTGGCTCCTGCTTTCATCGCCGCCAATAAATGTGAGTCCTCATCGCTCATAGTTAACATAACAATTGCCATGGTTTGTGAGTGTTTACGAATCCAACTAATCAAATCCAAACCCGAACCATCCGGAAGATTTAAATCAAGAAGGACACCATCTGGGCTATGCAGAGCTATTTGAGCAAAGGCTTCATCTCGGGATGCCGCCTCGCCACAACAGCGCATTCCGGCAGCGTCAACTGCGCGCCGGACTCCGGATCGAACCGAGGGATGATCATCGACAATAAGTATTTGCGGGCTTATCCGATCAATCAAAGAGTTACGGAGATGCGAGTTCCAAGTTCAGTAGATTGATAGAAAAGGGTTCCACCGAAGCTTTCTACACGTTCTTGTATTCCAATTAAACCCAAGCGTGAACTCTCCATCGTGACACCTCCAATACCGTTATCGCGCACTTCTAGGTAGATATGATTTTCTATCTGGCTCAAGTGCAATTCAATCTCGCTAGCCCTAGCGTGGCTAACGCTGTTGCGTAGTAATTCTGCAGCGATCAATTTAACGTTATCGCCGATTACTTCATTAATGAAAAAATCTGCGATCTCAACTTTGGTCAAGGCAGAACCACAAAGTTGCTGAGCAATTTTACTCAAGTAATCCTGAACGCTCTCTATCTTTAGATCTCTAAGTTCATACATCTCGCGACGTACCTTAGAGATCATCTCATCAACGTGAAATCGTATCCCGCGAATTTCTTTCCGCGATTGAATTGATGTAGCAGAATTTGCCAGCAAAAGATCCAGCTCGTAACCGAGCGCTACCAGATCTTGGGCAATACCATCGTGGAGTTCACGTGCCAGATCTAAGCGAGCGGTGTTGCTCACTTTGCGAAGAGTTCAGTGATCTCCTGTGCGAATTCCTGTGCAACTACATGTCGCTTGATAGAGAGTTTCGCTGTTAGTTGCCCTCCAGCAATTGTGAAGTCGGTAGGCAGAATTACAAACTTTCGAATGGATTCCGCTTTGCTGACCGCCTTATTTGCTTCGTCGACGGCAGTTTGAACTACAGAAATAAGATCTGGATCTTGGGTAAGAGTTGCAATAGTGGCGCCATCTTTCTTATTGGCGGTTATCCAATTCTTAAGTGCATCAGCATCAATGGTTACAAGTGCTGCGATAAATGGTTGGTTATCACCGACAACCATGCACTGGCTGACCAGAGGATGAGAACGCAAGCGATCTTCCAGAACTGCTGGGGCAACGTTCTTGCCGCCGGCGGTAACAATTAGTTCTTTCTTGCGTCCGACGATAGAAAGGAAACCATCTTCGTCAATCTTTCCTAAATCTCCAGATTTAAACCAGCGATCGTCGGTAAAGACTTCAGAGTTTGCTTCATCATTCTGCCAATATCCACGCATAACGATAGGTCCCTTAATTAGGACTTCGCCATCGTCGGCAATTTTTATGGAAGTTCCAGGAATTGGTTTGCCTACTGTGCCAACTTTGATTGAACCAGTGATGTTTAGAGTCGCTCCCGCAGTTGTCTCGGTTAAACCGTAGCCCTCATAGATTGTGACTCCAGCCCCGCGATAAAAATGGCCCAGGCGAGTTCCGAGTGGAGCACCGCCCGAAATTGCAGCCTCGACGTTGCCACCGAGCGCCGCGCGAATCTTTGAGAAAACTAACTTGTCGAATAAAGCATGCTTGAGCGAAAGCAGCGGATTAAATCCACGTTTATCCATTGCTTCGCTATATGCAATAGCAACGTCGGCAGCCTTGCGGAAGATTTTTCCTTTTCCTGCGGCATCTGCCTTGGCTTCTGCGCCGTTGTAAACCTTTTCAAATATTCGTGGAACAGCAAGAACAAACGTTGGCTTAAATGAAGCTAAATCTGGCTGCAGACGCCCGACCGGATCACTGCAATGCGCAAGGTGTAAACCTGCGCGAATGGCTCCAATTTGAACCATTCGTCCGAAAACGTGAGCAACTGGCAGGAAGAGAAGTGTTGAGCCATTAGGTTTCAAGAATAAATCGCTAGCACCTTCAACAACGTTTCCGCATTCGGATAGGAAGTTGCCGTGTGTTAATTGAACTCCCTTAGGTTTTCCGGTTGTTCCTGAGGTGTAGATCAAGGTCGCCAATGTCTCTGGCAGTAATGCGTTTCGTCTGCGATCTATTTCATCATCGCCGATATGTGCACCAGCATTTGCCAGCACAGATAGGACATCTTCGGTCATGGTCCAAATATGTTTTGTATGAGATGGAAGAACTGGAGTAACAAATTCGCGGTGTGCTGGAGTTTCAACGATTAAGCCGACAGCTCCTGAATCGCTAAGGATCCAATCAACTTGTTCGGCCGAAGATGTTTCATAAATCGGAACAACGCATCCGCCAGCAAACCAAATGGCAAAATCTAAGATCGTCCACTCGTATCGAGTACGCGCCATTATTGCTACTCGGTCACCTATTTGTATTCCGGCTGCAATTAAACCTTTTGCGGTTGCGCGAACTTCAGCATCGAGCTCTTGTGCACTAACTTTCTGCCAGCCATCTCCTAGGGGACGCGACATCATTGTGCGATTAGGTTCAAACCAGGCGCGTTCTGCGATCAGATTTGTGAGGTTGCCGGAAGCAGCAGCAGGGACGAGGGGCGCGATTGAGATTTCGTTCATGGCGCTAACGCTAGCGCCCACGTTAAAAAAAGGGGAGAGGCTGAAAAGGTCTTTTTTACAGGTAACCTTTGGTCATGAGCGAATTCAGCAGTTCCACGATCAGTATCGATGCCCCAATCGTCGAAGTTGGCGCAACCTTATTTGCCGTAGCTTCCTACCCCGAGTGGTCGGCATCATTTAAAAAGGTTGAGGTGCTGGAGTCCGACGAGCAGGGTAGAGCACTTAAAGCCAAGTTAACCGTTGATGCTGGACCTGTTAAAGATGTAGTCACTCTTGTCTTCGATTGGACTTCCGCTCCTTCTAAAGTCACCTTCTCACTTGAAGATGCCAACATACTTACCAAAATGGATGGCGCATATTTGCTCAAGAGCTTAGATGCCGACACAACTTCAGTAACTTATGAGTTAGCTGTGGGGCTTTCTATGCCAATTCCAGCGATGATGATCACAAAGCAAGAGAAATCAACTATCGATAGCGCGCTAAAGCAGCTTAAAGAACATCTCGAAGGCTAACTAAGTGGCTGTAAACGCAATTGGAATTGATATTGGCGGCACCAAGGTTCTCGGAGGTGTCGTAACTGGCACTGGAGAAATATTGGCTACTGCCAGGCGCGATACACCGCGCGAAGGCGGTCGCGCGCTAACGGAAGCAATTGCGAACGTGGCAAACGAATTGGCGCAGCAATATCCGGTCGATTCCATTGGAGTATCTGCAGCTGGTTTTATTTCATCTGATCGACAAACTATGTTGGCCACTCCAAATATTTCTAATTGGAACGGTGTAAATCTCGTAGCTGAGCTAACAGAGATTCTTCATAAGAAAATTGTTCTAGAAAATGACGCCAACGCTGCTGCTTGGGGAGAGTTCAAATTCGGCGCCGGACGAGGCCGCAATGATCTAATGATGTTAACTCTTGGCACCGGAGTTGGCGGAGGTTTAATTCTTGGTGGTTCAGTTTTTCGAGGTGCATTTGGCATTGGTGCTGAATTAGGCCATATTCGATTAGTTCCAGATGGCCAATTGTGTGGATGTGGAATACGAGGCTGTCTCGAGCAATACGCCTCTGGTTTAGCTCTACTGCGACATGCTCGCGAAGCAATCGATGCCAGCCCGTTGTTAGCGCGCAACTTGTTAGACCGTGGAGATGGAACTATTGAAGGTTTAAGAGGAAACCACATTACCGAAGCAGCGCGCGATGGTGATCCAGTTGCGATCGCAGCCTTTAACACTATGGCTACTTACTTAGGTGCTGGTATCGCTTCATTATGCGCAGTAATTGACCCAAGTTGCGTGGTACTTGGCGGTGGCGTTATTGATGCGGGCGAATTATTCCTGGGACCAACACGTGATGCCGCGCTTAGATTAATTCCATTTAGTGGCAAGCATCCATATCCAGAAATTGTTGCAGCTGTTCTTGGAAACCATGCCGGCTTAGTTGGTGTCGCCGATCTATCTAGAATTTAGAGCGCTACCCCGTCGCCATCGCGATCTGTCTTACCATCTTTCCACTTTTTGAATGCAGAAAGTGCGGAGTGAAAGCTTGCCAATATAGATTTACGTGGGGGAGTCGGAGCGATAAACCTATTCTGGTCGACAAAATTTTCTAACTCATCTAGATAAGTTGAGGGCGAAGATTCGTCAAGTGAAAGTCCTTCGACCATTGATTCAAATTCCATGTTGATTAATTCGCGATCATTAGCATCATCAGCGTCGTGATCGCGGTTACTTTTCTCGCTCATTAGCCTTGCTCCATGCCTCATATTCGCACATTGGATCGATTTGGCGCTAAATTAGCGCTATGAACAATCTGCCATACGGCATCTTGCGCGCGTTTCTTACGCCATTTCTTATGATTCTTTTTCGCCCGAAGGTCAAGGGGCTAAGACACGTCCCAGCTTCCGGTCCTTTAATTATTGCTTCAAACCATCTCTCATTTAGTGATTCAATATTTATGCCGTTGGTCGTGCCACGTAAGGTAACTTTCTTGGCAAAGAGCGAATATTTCACTTCACCTGGACCAAAAGGTTTATTGAAGAAGTTAACTTTTATCGCACTCGGTCAAGTGCCAGTTGATCGTTCAGGTGGGCGCAGAAGTGAAGCGGCACTAATCACAGGTTTAAAGGTTTTGGCGGAAGGCAAGTGTCTCGGAATTTATCCTGAAGGAACACGTTCACCTGATGGACGTTTATATAAGGGGCGCACTGGGATCGCGCGTTTGGCAATCGAATCCGGCGCACCAATTATTCCAGTGGCGATGTTTAATACGGAAAAAATTCAACCTACCGGAACTGTCGTACCAAAGGTTATGCGAGTAAAAATGATTTTCGGTGAACCGATGTACTTCGAGGGAGATTCCACGGATTTACAGCATCTGCGTGATGTAACTGATCAAATCATGTCCACGATTCAAGAGATGTCTGGCCAAGAATATGTGGCTACTTACGCAACTAAAGCTAAGAAATCAACTGAAGAAAGCGAAGATTAATTACTTTCTAAAGCCAATCGCTTTTTCAGGTAGTTGCAGGTATCGCAATCTGGTCCGGCATCGGGAAGATCGCCTTCTATAACGTCAATCAAATCCGAAATAAGAGATTTAAATTGTGCTTGATCACGCGTGACATGAAGGTAGTGCTGGGAAACCCCAAAACCATATTTTCCATCTAAAGTTTCGGTAATGCCCGCCAACTTCCATACCAACAACCCCATCGTTGATACCGGAAAGGGTTTGCCTTTATCTGGGTTTTCTAGGGCGTAGGCATAGGCCTCAAGTTGTGGGGCGTAGAACTGGGCGTTGTCGCGATCTGAATCTGAAACTTTACAGTCGATAATTCCAACTGTTCCATCTTCATAGTGAGCCAATAGATCGTAAATTCCTAAAATTCTCCAACGCGTTGCCTTGCCGTCAATTTCAATTGGAGCGCTCTTTACCCACTGGCCCCATTGCTTTACAACACCCGGGGCAAGCGAGGGATCAAGATCTGGCATGGCCGCGCGATGAAAATGTTCTTCTTGTGATGCCGATAGTGGTTTAACTAGCGGAAATTGTCCCGGCATCGTGACTTTAAACCAGTACTTAATCCAAAGACATCTCTTGCAGGTAGATAACCCAAAGGTTAAATCTGAAGGAGAGATTGTGTCACGCGCGGGGTTTTCTGGTTTTACGATCTTTGAATTCATATGGAGATTAAATCACGCACAGCTGACGCAATCACCAACAGACCCAAGGTAATCATCACTATTCCACCAATAGATCTTAAATTTTCTAAACGTTTCTCATCACTTGCCAGCCACGCACGCGCGGTTCCGGCTAGCAAGCCCCAAGTACCATCTGAAATAAATGCCAAAATTGAAAAGAGCGCACCCAGTAGTAAGAGTTGTGAAGTCACCTGCCCGCGTTCGATATCTACAAACTGTGGCAGTACGGCTGCGTAGAAAACCAACCCTTTAGGATTTAAAGCACCAACCCAGAAACCATCTCGAACAGACCGCCAAAATGTTGGAACGCTGCCGCCTTGGTTGCGCATATCGGCGGCATGAATTTTGCGGGCGCGAATCGCGCTGATTCCCAGATAGACAAGGTATCCACCGCCACCCCACTGCACTGCCGAGTAGGCCAACTCTGAACTTGAAAGTATTGGCCCTAATCCAAAGGCGACTAAAGAAGAAAGCACAAACGCACCGGTTACATTTCCGGCGACAGTGAAAACTGCAATCTTTCTGCCCCAGGCAATTGCTCTAGCAATAACGAATAGAACACTTGGCCCGGGTGCCAAAATTATTATCATCGCAGCGATGATGTATTCAAAGATGCGGCTAGGAATGACCATTTGGGAATCCTACCTGCGGTAGATAAATACCCCTCGCTGACTCTTCTTATCGAGCCAACGAGGGGCGCCCTCACGGAGAGTTGAGGGTTAAATCGTCGCATCCTCATCGGCGCGACGAATATGCAATAACCCAAGAATTGATAGCAACAACATGACCGCTGCGCCCGCTAATGACACAAGCGCTGATATTCCCGCGATGGAACCGAGAGTTCCGAATGCATAGGCGGTCAGAAGAGTTCCGCGCAGAACAGTTCCTTTAAACACTGTATCCAGCATCGCGGCTTTTCCAGCTGCTTCGGCTTTCAAAGTTGCATCAGTTGGATTTGCCACCACTGCAGCTGCTGCAGCGCGACTTGCTCCTGATGCGGCTGCATAGGTTGGCATCTTTGATAAGTGGAAACCCAAATAATGATCAGCATACATTTGTGCTTGTGCAGCGTTAGATAAAATCTTGTCGCCGTTATCTGCGAAAAATGTTGTTATATCTACTGACTCTTTGTCATTTCCTGTGACAGCAGGAAAGGTAATCTCTTGTGCTTTAAGTTGTGCGCTGACTGCGTCGGATGCAAACCCTGCACCCCAGTTAAGTAATCCGGCGGCAATTAGTAAGAAGACTGCAAGTCCAAATCCAACTGCAGTTACGATCTTGTCAAAACTCTTTCTCTTCATTTTTAATCTCTCCCTTGTATGTACCTAACGATTAGGTGCATGACAATTAATACTCTTGCCTTGGTATCAAGATGAATGAAAAGTTAAGGGCCAGCACTTTCCCAAAGATGGGGAGTGCTAGCCCTAGACGAAATGTGAGCGAGTTAACTTATATTTGGCGAAATTAAATCAATGGTTATCACGATTGCAAAGAGTCTGGCCATCGCTATTTATTTCCATGTGAGAGCAAGCAACGCCAAGTTGATCAAATGCCAAATCACCGAATCGGCTGCGAAAGGCAAGGGCCAGTAGAACGCGAATATTTGTATCTGAATCAGATTTAATGCTGAAAGCTCTTGCGGCTCGGCTTATCGTATTTTCGATTACTTTTTCAGTATGTGAAGTTTCCCGTGCGATTGCTGAATTAGTTTTACCTTCGCAGAGTAGCCCCAAGACTAATTTTTCAAAAGGATTGAGTTCACGTGTGCTAAAAATTCTATCTGGCGCCATGTTGACCTCTCCGTCGTCTCCATTGTGCTCCTTTCCTGAAGGGTTACCAACCAGTAGGATGCGCGAATGGCCGAAATCATCAGCCGCCGCGAAGGCGAAGTTCAGATACTCACTTTCAACCGTCCCGCAAAAATGAATGCGCTCACTCGCGAGATGTATGCCGGACTTGCAACTGGTTTAAATGAGGCCGCTAGTGACTTTGGAGTCAGAGCGGTTGTAATTACAAGTGAAGGCGATCATTTCACCGCTGGCAATGACATCGCAGATTTCTTAGCCGACCCACCAACTGGTCAAGATAGCGATGTTGCTCGCTTCCTTGGCTCACTCCTGGAATTTCCCAAGCCGCTTATCGCAGCCGTTAAAGGAAATGCAGTGGGCGTTGGAACAACAATGCTCCTGCATTGTGACGTTGTGATCGCAGCACCCAGTGCAAAATTCTCTATGCCATTTTCATCTTTGGGTTTGGTCCCTGAAGCGGGCTCAAGCTATCTCTTCCCGCTTTTAGTTGGATATCAAAGGGCTGCGAAAATTTTCTTTACTGGAGAAAGTTTTGATGCCGAAAGTGCGCAGACAATGGGGCTAGTAGCCTCAATTGCAGCAGATCCACTTCACGAGGCGCTGGAGATAGCAAATCTAATTGCAAAGAATCCACCACAAGCGATGATAAACACTAAAGCTTTATTAAAGGCTAGCAAGCACGATGCAGTTGCTGCAGTTATGAAGGCAGAGTTTGAACTTTTCTCACTTGCCTTGCAATCGGATGAAGCGATGGAAGCGTTTATGAACTTTATGGCAAAGAAAGGGAAATAATGACAATCACCGGAGATCTATCTGGCAAGAAGATTTTTATTACGGGAGGCTCCCGTGGGATTGGTCTAGCGATCGCTTTGCGTGCAGCGCGCGACGGTGCATCTGTTGCAATTGCCGCAAAGACATCAGATCCGAATCCCAAGTTGCCTGGCACGATTCATTCGGCGGCTGAAGAAATTCGCACTGCAGGTGGTACGGCACTTCCGATTCAATGCGATTTACGCGATGAAGCTCAAATTGCTGCTGCTGTAACGCAAGCTGCTGAAACTTTCGGCGGAATCGACATTTTGATTAACAACGCCAGCGCAATCAATTTAACTCCGACTGAAGCAACTCCAGCTAAGCGCTTTGACTTGATGTTTGATGTAAATGTACGTGGCACTTTTCTTACTTCTCAAGCGGCAATCCCGCACCTACGCGCATCCGCCGAAGCGGGGCGCAACCCTCATATTTTGACCTTATCTCCACCGTTATCGATGAAGGCGAAATGGTTCCAAAATCACGTTGCCTACACGATGGCGAAGTATGGAATGTCTATGTGCGTTTTGGGAATGTCCGAGGAATATCGCAAGACCGGGATTGCAGTAAATGCGCTGTGGCCACGTACGGCAATTGATACCGCTGCGCTGCAAATGATTCCGGGAATTGATACGGCAACGTGTCGTACTCCTGAAATTTTGGCAGATGCGGCTTATGTAATTCTGAATCGCGTATCAAAGGATTGCACCGGTAACTTCTTCGTTGATGATGAAGTACTAGCTTCAGTTGGCGTCAAAGATCTTGAAAAGTATTCTGTGGTCCCCGGAACGACGGATTTCCTTCTTGACTTCTTCCTCGATTAATAATTACGCCGAAGTACTAAATCTACTTAAACACCGAGCGAGAGATCTCGAAACCTTTTCAACCTATGCGCCTGAGCAGCGATTTATCACTGCCCAAGTAGGTGATGAAAACTTAAGTTTCTCCGTTACCGATGAGGACGGGTCGATCTTTGCTATGGCACTAGGCAACGATCCTGTGATACTTCCTAGCGATCGGATTTCTACAACGTTAGGTGTAGAAATGGACCTCACGAAATATGTACACCGCGTAAATTGGGATTTCTATTCAATAGATACTGACTCTTTCATTTCAGGTAACCAGGCTGAGATTTGTACAGATGAGGCAGAGATAGCGGAGCTGCTAAAGGGGCATGCTCGTAAATCCTCCGTTTGGCCAGGAAATGAAGAAGTTATTTTTTGGGGTGGCAAAAGAATCGATGGCCAGCTTGCATCTGTTGGTGCTTTAGTTCAGTGGCGGACGGGACAAGTCATGTTTGCATCGATTGCGACGCACACCGATTACCGAGGCAAAGGCCTAGCACAGGAGTTGGTGACAGAGATGCTGGCATCAATTGCAGCGCGAGGGGTATTACACGTGGGATTAGGAGTATTTGCTGAGAATGTCAGCGCTAAAAGTGCCTATGAAAAAGTCGGCTTTAATTTAGTAAATGAGTTCAGTTCATATGCAATTAGATAGACTTCGCTAAGTCTTTCTTATTAAACCGATTGGAATAAGTTTTTGAACCTAGAATTAAACGGAACCAACGTAATAACTGAGTCTGAGCGTTCCGGAAAAGCATCTTCTCTCTTCTGGCCATGGTGCGGGGCTAATGTTTCACTCCTTGCCCTTTCATACGGTTCTTTCTTTCTTGGGTTCGGGATCTCATTCTGGCAAGCAACGGCTGCGGCATTTTTTGGCACGATACTTTCATTTCTTTTAGTTGGTTTTAGTTCACTCGCAGGAAAAAGATCTAACGCTCCCACCATGGTTTTATCGCGCGCCACCTTTGGAATCAAGGGAAATATTGTTCCTGGACTTCTCTCTTATTTAATATTCGTAGGTTGGGAAACGGTTCTGGTTTCATTGGCAACGCTAGCCACAGGAACAATCTTGGTGCGATTAGGTGACATCGATCGTGACTTAGCAATGGTTCTAGGATTTATTATCGCGGCTGCTCTGACGATTTACGGGGGAGTACTTGGCCATGGTGTGATTATGCGCTTACAAAAATATCTCACGATTATTACCGTTGTGGCAACCGTTCTCTATATTATTTTGACGGTTGGCTCAGTAAATTGGAGTTCTGTTTCTGCGATTCCTTCAGGAAACTTGCAAGGATTTATCGGCGCACTCATATTTGGAATTACTGGCATTGGGCTCGGTTGGGTAAATTCGGCGGCAGATTATTCGCGCTATTTACCGCGAAGCACATCTAGTCGCTCGGTAGTTGGCTGGACGGTATTGGGCGCATCAATAGTTCCAATTGGACTAGTTACTTACGGCGCTTTGTTGGCTGGCAGTGATCCAAAGTTGGCGGAAGCAATAGCCATGGATCCAATTGGCGCACTTACAACTTTGCTTCCAACCTGGTATTTAGCGATATTCGCGCTAATTGCAATCTTAGGTCTAGTCGGTGGCGCAATCCTAGATCTGTATTCATCTGGTTTAACTTTGATTTCTGTTGGTCTTCCAATCAAGCGCCACGTAGCGGCGAGTATTGATGGTGCGATCATGTTGGTTGGAACCATTTACATTGTTTGGGTCGCGGATAACTTCTTCTTTCCGTTTCAGGGATTCCTAATCACTCTTGGTGTGCCAATCGCAACCTGGTCTGCAATCTTTGTAACTGATGTTTTGCTACGACATAAGCCATTTGTTGAAGCAGATCTTTTCTCTGCCTCCGGTCGTTATGGCATTTGGAATTGGCGGCCTCTAACAATTATGGCAATTGGTTCAATTGTAGGTTGGGGATTTGTAACTAATAGCTTTGCCAGCTGGTTATCTTGGCAGGGCTACTTATTGTTCTTAATGGGTGGCAAAGAGGGACCTTGGGCTTTTGCAAATGTCGGAGTGCTATTCGCCCTGGCTATCGGGTCAGTTGGCCACTTTTTATTATCGCGCTCTACTATTTCAAAACAAGAGAGCGCTTAAGCCAGAAATATCCAATTAGCCCTGAGATAACTGCAGAAATTATAAGTCCTGCCTTAACATCACCTTGAATTATTTCACTTTCGATAGCCACTTCTGAGATGACTAAGGCAACCGTCAGACCCATACCAGCTAATGCGCCGATACCGGCAATTTCTGAAAAGCGAAGATCTGTTGGTAAAGATGCGAGAGTTATTTTTATGGCAAGCCAGGCAAATAGAGTGATACCAATAATCTTACCGACAACTCGCGCGACAATAAGTGAGGAAGCAGTTTCTGAAGTCAGTGAATCAATCGAAATTCCTTGCGAAAGCTTTGCGATTACATAAACCGGAATAACCAAGAATGTGCAAACAGTAGAAAGCAGCTTGATCATTTTCGCGGTAGGAAACTTAGGGATTAGCGCCAAAATTGCTCCCAGTGCCGCAGCGCCTAGTGTGGATGCGCTGTGGACTATGTCTAATTTATCGCCATAGAAGATTGCTAAAACAATTAGTGAGAAGAGATCATCCGCTACTGCCAGCGTCAAGAGAAATATTCTGGCTGCGGGATTAGCGCGTGTGCCAAGCAGTGCAAATACTCCAAGAGCTAGCGCTAGATCGGTCGGCATGGCTGTTGCCCATGCTGGGCTATCTGGGCTGAGCGCCAAGAAGATTGCGGCAGGTACAACCATGCCGCCAAGGGCTGCAACGGTAGGTAGAAGAATTTGCTTAGGGTGGCTTAGCGTCGATGTTATCTCTAACCCGATGAAGAGAAAGAAAATTGCGATCAAGATATCAAGGAACATATTGGTAAGAGTACAAGAGAATGCAAAAGCCCCGCCGAAGATTCGACGGGGCTTTTGCTTAGTTCGATTTAGATATCGAAATAGAGTTCAAACTCAGCTGGATGTGGACGCAAGCGAACATAATCAACTTCGTTCTTACGCTTCCATTCGATCCATGTTGCGATGAGGTCTTCAGAGAAGACTCCACCCTTTGTAAGGAATTCATGATCCTTCTCAAGACTATCAAGAACAGCATCAAGTGAACCTGGAACCTGAGGGATAGCTGCGGCTTCTGCACCTTCGAGTTCGTAGAGATCCTTATCAACTGGGGCAGGTGGTTCGATCTTATTTACGATTCCATCAATGCCAGCCATCAACATTGCAGCGAATGCTAGGTATGGATTTGATGATGGATCTGGGCAACGGAACTCAATGCGCTTTGCCTTTGGTGATGAACCAGTGATTGGAATACGGATACATGCAGAACGGTTACGAGCTGAGTAAACAAGGTTTACTGGCGCTTCGTAACCTGGAACCAAGCGACGGTATGAGTTAACGGTTGGGTTAGTGAATGCGAGAAGTGATGGAGCGTGCTTCAAGAGTCCGCCGATATACCAACGCGCCATATCGGAAAGATCGCCATATGTTCCTGCTTCGAAAAACAGTGGCTTTCCATCTTTCCAAAGTGATTGGTGAACGTGCATACCTGATCCGTTATCTCCGAAGAGTGGCTTTGGCATAAACGTTGCTGTCTTGCCGCCTTCCCAGGCTACGTTGCGAATGATGTATTTGAACTTCATCAATTCATCGCCAGCGCTAAGGATGTCGGTAAAACGATAGTTAATTTCCATCTGTCCCGCGGTACCAACTTCGTGGTGTGAGCGCTCAACAAGTAATCCAGCGCGCCCAAGTTCCATAACCATTTCATCTCGCAGATCTGCGAACTGATCGGTTGGTGATACTGGGAAATAGCCGCCCTTGATACGAGTGCGATATCCACGGTTTGGAGTTCCATCTGGATCTGCGACGATGCCAGTATTCCATGCACCTTCGTAAGAATCGATGTGGTGGTATGACTCGTTAATTCCAGTGCTGAAGCGAACCGCATCGAAGACATAGAACTCGGCTTCAGGTGCGAAGAATGCTTGATCTGCAATTCCAGTTGACTTTAAATAATCAACAGCCTTTGCAACAACTCCACGGGGATCGCGTGAGTAAGGAGTGTTATCAGAAGGATTGTGTACAGAGAAGAGAATCACAAGAGTCTTTTCTAAGCGGAACGGATCGATAAATGCTGAAGATGGAATTGGTAGCAATTTCATATCTGATTCGTGGATTGATTGGAAACCGCGAATCGAAGAACCATCAAACATCAAGCCATCGGTGAATACGGCTTCGTCAAAAGACTCCACCGGAACGTTGAAGTGGTGTTGGATTCCTGGAAGGTCTGTAAAACGAACGTCAACTAGTTTTACATCTTCTTTTTTAATGTAAGCAAAAACTTCTGCTGAGTTTTTAAACATTTAAGCGAGCTCCTCGTGTCTTCGAAATTATTCGAGAGTAAGGCGGAATTTCACATCTGCCAGATTTACTCGGGCCTCAACTTTGAGAGCGACCGATCTGGGTAAACCCTAAGACTTGTATGGCGTTTTGGCATAACCGGTGTGTTACATCCATGTAAAACCTGCAGCCGCTGGGTCGATTCAGTAGGCTCACCCGCATGAAACACGAGATCAGTTTGGGCCGGCGCTTACTCGGGCTAACCATTGACTGGCTGATGTGTTACGCAATCGCCCTTGGCCTGTTGGGTCAGGGTGGCCTAACTTTGGTGGTCTTCTTTATAGAAGTGCTGGTTTTGACCAGTTTTGGAGGAGCAACGGCAGGGCATCGAATTGTGGGGCTGAAGGTTGTTCGATTTACTGACGGAGGCTCACCTTCGCCTATACAGGCGCTGATCAGAACGGTCTTATTAGTCCTTGTCGTAACCGCAATTACCTACGATGGGAATGGTCGCGGCATACACGAACGACTTAGCGGTACAGCGCTGTTTGATCTACGTAAAAAAGTTTAACGCTTAGGTACGCGAACGCCCTTTGGCATCGGACCTTTTGGTATTGGAAGAGACATTCCGCCGACAGCCTTAAAGCGCGCACGAACTTCGCGCATTTGATGTGCCGATAACTTCTTGGGCAACTTACCGACATGCTTTTGCAATTTACGGATAGGAACTTGGCCAGCGTTATCTCCGACCATAATTTCAATAACCGGCACACCTGGTGCAAAACGTTCGGCTTTCTTTCGTTCGTCCTGCAACATTATTCTTACTGCTTGGGTTCCTTCACCTGTTAAAACAATTCCGGCACGACCGATGCTGCGGTGGACCATATCTTGATTCTTAGTGACAGCAACTGCAGGAGTTGTAACCCACCCTTTACGAATGGCCATCAAAACGCTGGCTCCGGCACCGATCTGTCCCTCAATTGAGACATAGGCAGCTGATGCGGCAATACGAGTAAAGAAAAACATCGCAGCCAAAACTGCGATTGGAAGTGAGACGAAGCCAAGATAAATTGGATGACCGACGGTTATACCGATTGAGATTCCAATCGCCCACGTAATTGCAAAAACTCCAAAGATGCCGGCGCCAATCCAAGGTTTGACAGATTTGGTTACAGAATAAGCATCACGGAAAGTTTGGAAGCGGACCTTTTTAATCTTTGGCTCTTTCGCCTTTTTTCTATTAAACATGGCGTTAGTTTAGGGGAGCGGGCGCCGTACCACCAAGACGAGCAGGCGCCCAGCGTTGTCCAATATGGCTATCTGGGTATTTGCCTTGAACTTCATGAAGAAGACCAAGAAGTGTCTCGCGCAATAACTTCTCGCCAGCATCAACATCGCTGCCCTTTTCAAATATAAGTGGTTCGCCAAAAGTCACAAAAATTGGGGTTTTCTTGCGGCGAAGATCTCGCTTTACGCCCTTGGTCCAAATTCTTTGTGAGCCCCATACGATCGTTGGAATAACAGGAACACCTGAACCCATAGCAAGTCTGACGGCGCCAGACTTCAACTCTTTTATTTCAAAGCTTCTTGAGATTGTGCCCTCTGGAAAAATTCCAATAACTTCACCGGCGCGAAGTGCGCGAAGTGCTGCGACAAATGATGCCGATCCGTTGCTGCGATCTACATTGATGTGATGCATGCCGCGCATTAATGGTCCTGCTATTTTGTTATCGAATATCTCTTTCTTAGCCATAAAGCGAACAAGTCGACCAGAAGGCAACGCGGCAGTGCCGATCAATGCGAAATCTAAATATCCGATGTGATTCATCGCCAGGATTGCTCCACCTTTACGTGGAACATGGGCATCGCCTTCAAATGTAAATTGCAGACCTAGGTATTTCCAAAAGGTTTTTAAGGCAACGATTACTGGGGGATAGACAACTTCAGCCACGGGCTGATCCCTGCGTAGCGCGTGCTGCTTGCGCTTGTTTGTAAAGCCTTCCTGCGCGATAACTGGAACGAACTAGGGGTCCGCTCATAACACCTAGAAAACCCACGGCGGTTGCTTCATCACTGAGTTCTACAAACTCTTCTGGCTTTACCCATCGCTCAACAGGGTGATGCTTATTAGTGGGGCGCAGATACTGTGTAATAGTGATCAAGTCACACCCTGCGGCATGTAGGTCAACTAATGCTTGCGAAACTTCTTCACGGGTTTCACCAAGCCCTAAAATCAAGTTGGATTTGGTAACCAGACCGAAATCGCGCGCCATCCCAATCACTTGCAGGGATTTTTCGTAGGTGAATGCAGGTCGAATGCGCTTGAATATTCGTGGGACAGTTTCAAGATTGTGGGCAAACACTTCTGGCTGTGTTTCAAAGATTTGATTTAGTAACTCTGACTTGGCGTGGAAATCTGGTGCCAACATTTCTACGCCGCAACCTGGATTTAATTCGTGCACTTGACGAATCGTTTCGGCGTATAACCAAGCACCTTCATCGGGAAGATCATCTCTGGTGACACCTGTGATGGTTGCATATCGCAGTCCCATCGCCTTTACAGATTCGGCAACTTTGCGTGGTTCTTCGCGATCGATCGGTAAAGGCTTGCCAGTATCGATATTGCAGAAATCGCAGCGCCTAGTACAGCGATCGCCACCAATTAAGAATGTCGCTTCTTTATCTTCCCAGCATTCAAAAATATTTGGACAAGCCGCTTCTTGGCAAACCGTGTGCAAGCCTTCGCTCTTAACTAACGAGCGCAACCTGGTGTATTCAGGTCCCATATTGGCGCGGGTTTTAATCCAATCAGGTTTACGTTCAATTGGAGTCTCGGTGTTGCGAGCTTCGATGCGAAGTAATTTGCGGCCATCGGGAGCGATCGTCATGCGCTTACCTTACCGAGTGCTTCGATTAGATACTTCTCAACAGCGGCCATCACCTCGGAAGAATCTATCTCGCGTGCTAATTCGATCGCCATTGAAGTCACATCAGCGTCATCTATGCCGCAAGGAACGATCTGGCTAAATGCTGCGAGATCTGGGCAGACGTTAAGTGCAAAGCCATGCATGGTTACACCAGATGCCACTCTTATGCCAATGGCGGCAATCTTTCGGTCGCCTTTGGCATCGCTGACCCAAACACCAGATCGATCATCTATACGAATGGCGTTGATTCCAAAATCTGCGCATACTTTAATTAGCGCACCTTCTAAAGTCCGAACAAATCCCACCAATTCAGTTGGCTTTAACAATTTAATAATCGGGTACCCGATCAGCTGTCCGGGGCAATGCCAAGTAATTCGCCCACCTCGGTCGACGTTAATAACTGGGGTGCCATCGGTCGGCTTCTCAAAATCTTGAGTTCTTTTTCCGGCCGTATATACAGAAGGGTGTTCCAGAAGTATTAAAGTATTGGGACGTTGACCGGACACCACTTCGGAATGGAATTCGCGTTGCATTTGAAGGGCAGCTTCGTAATCCATCAGGCCACCGTGACTTAACGAAATATTTGCCGAGAGTTTTTCGGCGGTGATCGGCGATTGAAGTGGCACTGGTACAGCGTAAAGGTAGGCTGTACTCCTAGCGAATTCTGCTCATAAACGCCCCGAAAGGCCTACATATCGTGACTATGCAACGCGCCCAAAAGAACGGTAAA
>Ga0114981_10000202_pt1 | contig 36450 bp, 32 predicted proteins | sample S_140806_MF_Meta_FD_87028 | JGI IMG/M metagenome (GOLD analysis project Ga0114981, IMG submission 87028) | Freshwater microbial communities from Lake Simoncouche, Canada to study carbon cycling - S_140806_MF_MetaG | ecosystem: Environmental > Aquatic > Freshwater > Lake | place: Lake...
GCGATCTCGCCGGACAAGCGGTTCTTGTATTCGATCGACGAATTCGGCGGGAAGGACAATTTCGTTGCTGCCTTTGCTATCGAGGGCCGTGGGGGCGATTTGAGACCGCTGAACCGCCAAAACACACGCGGCACGGCCTCGTGCTTTGTCGAAGTCGATCCCACGGGCAAGACCGTGCTCATCGCGAACTACAGCAGCGGCAATGTGAGCTCGTTTCCGGTGAAGAGCGACGGCTCTCTCGGCGAATCGGCATCGTTTTTCCAGCACAGCGGCTCCAGTGCCGACCCCGAGCGCCAGAAAGGACCCAACGCGCACTGTTTCGTCATCAGCCCCGATGGCCAACACGCTCTCGCCTGCGATCTCGGCATCGACAAGGTCATGATCTACACGCTCGACGCCGCCACCGCGAAACTCGCGCCGAACACCGCGCAGCCCTTCGCCAAACTCACGCCCGGCAGCGGCCCGCGTCATCTGACCTTCCATCCGAACGGCAAGCTCGTCTATCTCATCAACGAACTCGCCAACACGATCACCGTCTTCGATTGGAGCGCCGCTGATGGCACGCTGAAGGAGAAGCAAAGCATCGCTACGCTGCCAAAAGACTTCACCGGCAAGAGCTACACCGCCGACTTAAAGATCACGCCCGATGGCAAGCACCTCTACGGCACCAATCGCGGCCACGACAGCCTCGCCAGCTACCGCATTGCCGACGACGGCACGCTCACGCTCCTCGCCATCCAACCCAGCGGTGGCAAAGGCCCGCAAAACCTCCTCATCCCCCCCGATGGCCGCTGGCTCCTCTGCGCCAACATGCCGGGGAATAATGTCGTCGTTTTCCAGATCGACGCCGCCAGTGGCGCGATCACCACGAAGGGCGAACCCGTCGAAGTGCCGATGGCTTCCTGCATTCGCTGGATGGATTGATCTTGAATCCTCGCATGCGCGGCAGCGTCGTGGAGTGCGGTGGCAAGCCTTGGCGCGACACCGCTGTCGCCAGCCGGACAGCGATCAAAGGCCACAGAGCATTCTTACCGCGCTCGACAGCGGTGTCGCCGATGCAAGCGTAGCTTGCATCTCTGCCACCGCACTCCACGACGCTCTCGCGAATTCGAGCACCGCATCGTTGAAGAGTCTCCTGCACAAGACGCGTATCCGTTCACATGCCAAAACTCATCCTCTGCGTCCTTCTCCTCTCGGCGGTGCAAACTCTGCTCGCGGCCGAACCGCTCGACTACACCGTAAAGCTCGAAAAGGTGATGAAGCATGATGACGGCAAGTTCCTGTGGTTCCATCCACGTGCCGCCGCCGTGCCGGGTGGGGTGGTGATGACGATTCAGAAACACCTCAAGGTCTCCGACTACTACTCCGGGCTGCATTTCATGCGGCGCGATGGCGTGGATGGAGCCTGGAGCGGGCCGGTGCTGCCGCCGGAGATCGATTGGCAGCCGCAGGCGGATGGCGTGACGCTCAGCGTGGCCGATGTGACGCCGGGCTGGCATGAGAAGACGGGCAAGCTCATCGCCATCGGCTGCCGCGTGCGCTACAGCCCAAAGGGCAAGCAGCTCGATGATGTGAAGCGAGCGCACCAGACCGTGTATGCCGTCTTTGACCCGAAAACGTCGAAATGGACGTCGTGGCAGATTTTGGAGCTACCAGAGAGCGAGGAGTTCAATTTCGCCCGCAACGCCTGCGCCCAGTGGGTCGTCAACAACGACGGGAAGCTGCTCGTGCCGCTCTACATCGGTAAAAGCGCCAAAAGCCGCTTCAGCACGACGGTGGCCGAATGCCACTTTGACGGCGAAAAACTCGTCTATGAGCGAAACGGCGATGTTTTGCGCCTCGACGTAGCGCGTGGGCTTTATGAGCCATCGCTGATCGCGTTTGGCGGTCGCTACTATCTCACGCTGCGCAATGATGTGCGCGGCTATGTCAGCGTGAGCGATGATGGCCTGCACTTTGCCGAACCAAAGCCCTGGACCTTCGACGAGGGCGCTGAACTGGGCAGCTACAATACGCAGCAGCACTGGCTGGCGCACCGCGATGGCCTCTTCCTCGTCTATACCCGACGCGGCGCAAACAACGACCACATCGTCCGCCATCGTGCGCCGCTCTTCATGGCCCGCGTCGATGCCGAGAAGCTCCAGATCATCCGCTCGACCGAAAAAGTCGTCGTGCCGGAGCGGGGCGCGGAGCTTGGAAACTTCGGCTGCGCCCGCATCAGCGAGAACGAATCCTGGGTAACCGTCTGCGAGGGCATGTTCATGAAGGACAGCGCCAAACGCGGAGCCAAGGGAGCGACGTTTGTGGCGCGGATTTTATGGTCGAAGCCTGATACGCTAGGTCGGTAGGTGACGCGAAGCACATCGCCGTTCCGGACTTTCGAGGTGGCCGTGCCAGCCGAAGTGGCAGCGGAAGTCGAGGGTGTGGGTCATTTTCTCGAAGGCATCGACGTTCCAATCGGGGTTGTTGGAACTCACGCGAATATCGGAAGGTTGGAAGGCGACGAGCGGCAGTTCTTTGAGCGTGAAGGAACCGGCGAGCAGGCGTGTTTGACGCCAATCGAAGCCCATCAGCCGGGCACTCACGCAATCGACGGCCACCGGATGGGTGCCCGCGAGAACCACGCCGCAGGGCTTGAGATCACAGGCCATGGGGCCATCCCCTTCCCCGGCGATGAGGCCATCGACGAGGATGAGCTGGCGCTGGGGCTTCGTGCGAGGTTTCGCATCGCCGTCGAAGTAGCTGAAGCATTTGTGCAAATCGAGGATCATGCGCCAGGCGGTGTCGTTGCCATGCCAATTGCCGGAGCGGACGACTTTTTGCGTGTCACCAAAGACGAGGCGGCCGAGTTTTTTGAGAGGCACGAAGAGCCAGGAGAGGAAGTGGCGACCAAAGAGGATCTTTTTGGCGCTGCGCATGAGAAAGCCCTCCAGCACCCGCTTCGAGCTGGATTCGGCAAATTGATCCCCACCCTCCGCTGGTGTGCCCTCGGTATGCCGCGGGAGCCAGTTCGTGCGGGGCGTGGTGCCCACAAGGTTTTTCAAAGCGACGGTAAGGCCCACTTTTTTGTGGGTTTTGAGCTTGGGGAGGTTGATGAGCACATCGGCAGCCATGGGAGTGCGGCAGATGCGGTATTCGTGATGCGGATCGCTGTGCTGGCGGTTCGTCGTGGCGAAGTCGTAGGAGGCTCCGTAGAGCTTGCCGAGGCCGGGGAAGCCGAAGAACTCGCTCTTTTCATCGAGATGCACATCCACGGCACCCGCAGGATCGCTCGGCAGCTCGCGTTTGGAGACGGTGACGCCATCGACGACCTTCCACTCCTCGCAGCGCATGTCGAAAAGCGTGAAGGTGATGCCCGGAAAGTCGCGTCGACATTCCTCGATGAGGTCATCGAGCCGGTGGAGCCTTCGGATGGCATCGAAAGACGAATCGCTCTGCGGCGCATCGCAAAGGGTGACGCGTCCGCAGCCACGGAGCTGCCGGGCAGCCCAGAGGGCCACCTCGCGGACAAAGGCGGGATGCGTGATGATGGCCAGCCAGCTCGCCTCCTCGTGCGGGGTGCGGGTATCGTGCTCCTTGACCCAGTTTGGCTTGATGACGACGTGCTCACCCGGCTGGATGAAGTCTCCCGGCAGCTCGATGGCGGCGATGGCGGCCTCGATTTGCCCGCGAAGCAGTGCCGCGTCCTCATACGCCGGCTGGCCGCGGATAACGGAGACGTGGGAGGAGCCAAAAGAGGACGGAGTGAGCATTCAGGCACTTTTATCTTTTATCTTTGCTCCTTCACCTTTTTATTCTCAGTCTCGTGTTCCGATTCCTCCGCAGCGTCATCTTGCTCGTGATTGCCAGCTTTCTGCTGGCGGCGGGGGTGTACGCCTTCACGGATTCGTTCAGCAATCGCTGGCGGGTTTTTGTGACGGGGGAGCTGGCCAAGCATGGGGTGTTCCTGGATTTTGACCGGCTCATGGTCAGTCCCTTCGGTGGGTTGATGGCGCGGGAGGTGAGGCTTTTCAATGATCGCGAACGCCAGCAGCAGCTCGCGAGCGTGGATAGCCTGCATCTGGAGGTGAATGTGGCGGAGCTGATGGAGGGCCGGGTGAATGTGGAATCCCTGGAGCTGAGCCACGCCTCCGTCGCACTGCCGGTGGACCCCGAGCGGCCGGAGCTGACGGTGATCAAGCTGGAGGATTTCAACGCGAAGGCAGAACTCAACGGCAGCCAGGTGGATATCCGCCAGGCGGAGGGCGTGCTCTCCGGCATCCGGTTGGACATTCGCGGCGTGCTTACCCTCCCGAAAGGTGAGGCGAAGCCGGATGAGGAGAAAAAAAGCGCCGTCGAGCGCCTCAGCATGATGCGTGAGCATCGGGCGCAAATCCAAAACGGGCTGGACTGGCTGGCGCGGTTTCAATCGCCGAAGAAACCGCTCATCAGCCTCGAAGTCAGCGGTGATCTGAACAAGCCGCAGGAGCTGAAGGCGGAGCTTTCCTTCCGGGCTGAGCAGTTGCAATACGAGGATTACAAATGGGACGAGTGGATCGCGGATGCGGAATACGATGGCGGCATGATCGATTTGAAGCGCCTGCATTTGCGTGATCATCTCGGCCAGATCGAAGCGACGGCCACCTGGCGGATCGGTGCGGAGCGGGCACGCTTTCGGCTGAGCTCCAGCGCAGACATTCCGGCACTCGCCCGCACCTTCTTCGATGTGGACGGGCTGCGTGAGGCGGTGTTTTACGAGCCGCCGGAGCTGGCGCTGGAGGGCTTCTGGTATCCGGGGCGGAACAAGGGCAAGCCGAAGGAGGAGCAGGTCTTCCCCGCGGAGGTGACCGGAAGAGTGGACTGCAAGCGCTTCGGCACTCGTGGGGCCGTTTTTGAAGGCATGAGCGCCAGCATCGGCGTGAACGCAGACGGTTTTTATGTGCGTGATGCCGTGCTGAAGCACAAGACCGGGCAGGTGCTGCTCCAGCTCATGCAGCACCGCACCCAGGGCGTGAAGTATGATGCCACGCTGCGCATGGACCCGAATGTGCTGCTGCCCTTTGTGCTGCGTGAAAAGACCCGTGATGTGATCCGCCGCTTCCAGTTTGATGAGAAATCCCACATCGACGTGCATGTGACGGGGGCCGGGCCTTCCTTCATCCTCCAGGACGGCGTGAACTCTGGCCATGGCGTGCTGCGGAACTTCCACTACAACGGTGTGTTTCTAGAGGAAATGGAGGCGGATCTTGCTTTTCAGGGTTTCTTCCAAAACTTCCGCAACGTGCGCATCCGTCATCCCAAAGGTCCCGCCACCGTGGAGGATGTGTTTTTGAACGATGAGGAGAAATGGGTGCGGCTCACCAATCTGCAGGCCGCTAGCGATACGGCAGATCTGCTTCGCTGCTTTGCCCCCAAGGCCTCGGCGCATATCGAGAAGTATCGCCTCACGGATGGCACGGAGGTCACGGTGAATGGCACCATCGGCATGCACGAACCGAAGTTTAACGATTACACCGTAACCTTCCGCAAATCCGATGGGGTGGGCCTTTACGAACTGTGGCGGAAGGATTACACCATCGAAGCCCCGGATGGCGTGGTGAAGATCAAAGACAGCATTTTATCCTTCGATGTGAAGGGGCGGCTCTTCGAGCGTCCTTTCCGCGCTGTGGGCCAGACGGACCTAACCCCAGGCCTCATCGCCTACCATGTGGATGTGAATGCTGGCCTCTTTCCCTATGAGGTCTTTGGCAAGCAACTCGGCTTCACGAGCTTGAATGCGGCGGTCAAGGCACGCGGCCAGGATGTGACCTTCGATGTCAAAGCCAAGGTGCTCGGCGGTGGCGTGACGGTGAAGGGCTCGTTTGATACCTCCAGCTCGCCGAACCCTTACCAAGGCGAGGTGCGCCTCGATGCCATCAGCTTCCGCCAGTTTGCGCAGACCTACTCCAAAAACGATGACACCAGCGAAGGAGATCTCACCGGCCATTTGAACTTCACCGGGCGCGTGGATGACTGGCAGGCGCTCAAAGGAAGCGGCGTGCTCATCATCGTGAATGGCAATCTGCTCTCCGTGCCCATCCTCGGCCCGCTCACGCCCATCATCGGTGCTTTACTGCCGAGACCCATCGCCGGTTACAACATCGCCAAAGAGGCTTCCTGCAATTTCACCGTCTCTGATGGCCACCTCACCACGAAGGATCTCGTGGCGCTCACCAGCAGCTTCCGTGTCACCTCGCGAGGCAGTGTGAACTTCATCCGTGATGACCTCGATTTCGATGCAGAGGTGCGCATCCGCGGCCTGCTAGCCATTCCCACCTTCCTGCTCAGCGAGCTGCTTGCCTACCACGGCACCGGAACCGTCTCGAACACCAAATGGTCCCCGAGACTCCTCGGTGTTGGAAGAGCCAGCGGCAGCAGCGAGGCCTCACCACCTCCCGCCAGCACCACCGAGCCGCCGAAGAAGCGCCGCTCTCTATTTGGAAACTGACGCGGAAGGTTGAACGGATGCGCCTCGCATGCTCGTATGAGGGCACCTACCATGAAGCCGCTTCTTTCCCTGCTCACCATCTTCGCCCTCGCCACATCGCTGCACGCTGAAAAGATCGTCGAAGTCGTCGGCAAAGGATTGAAGGAGCCTTTTGGCACGGAGTTCGATTCGAAAGGCACGATGTATGTCGTGGAGATGGTCAGCGGAAACCGACTCTTCCGCGTCGAGGACGGCGGAAAGCTCATCCACATCGCCGGGCAGGAAAAAGCCGGTTACAGCGGTGATGGCGGTCCCGCCTTGCAGGCGCAGTTCAACGGCCCGCACAACCTCGCCGTGTTGCCAGATGGCAACATTTTGATCGGTGACACCTGGAACGGTGTCGTGCGGAAGGTGGACCTCAAAACGAGCACCGTGAGTACGTTGCCCGGCTTCAAGGCCACCGGTAAAAACATCAAAGGCACCGGCCCATACTGCATCACCCTCGATTTCACCGGCACGAAACTCTACATCGCGAATTTGCAGCAGGTGCATGTCGTCGATCTCGCCAGCGGCATTTGCTCCGTGGTGGCCGGAAACGGCAAAAAAGGCCGCCCCGAAGATGGTGCCATCGCCATTGAAGCACCGCTCGTCGATCCGCGTGCCGTGGCCGTGGATCGCCAAGGCCAGATCTACATCCTCGAACGCGGCGGCAATGCGCTGCGAGTCGTCGGCACCGATGGGAAGATCCGCACCGTGGTGAACGCCAGCGGCAAAAAAGGCGGCGAAGGCGACGGCGGACCCGCTTTGGAGGCCACGATGGATGGACCCAAGCACCTCTGCGTGGATAAAGATGATACCGTGATCATCGCCGATGCCGAAAGCCATCTCGTGCGCCGCTACATCCCCGCCACCCGCAAGATCGAACGCCTCGCTGGCACTGGCAAACACGCTAAAGGCTCTCCCGGCGGTGATCCAAAGGCCTGCGCCCTTGCCCGCCCGCACGGTGTGACCATTCACCCGATCACCGGCGAGCTTTACATCACCGACAGCTACAACAACCGCGTGCTGAAGATCGTGAAGTGATCGTCACCCGGCGTGCTGACGCCCACCGCTACGAAGAACGGGCCGGGCAGAGAAAGACGCGAGTCTTCGCTAGCGTCACGAAATCAGCTCGGGGATCGCTTTGCCATTCTCGACGATGTGGACGGGGCGGCCGTTGAGGTCGTCGAGGGTGACTTTGGTGTAATCGATGCCGAGGTGATGGTAAACGGTGGCGAGGAAGTCGCTGGCGTTGCAGGGACGTTCGACGACATCTTCGCCGCGCTTGTCGGAGGCACCGATGACGCCGCCGGTTTGGATACCGCCACCGGCCCACACATTGGTGAAGGCACGCGGCCAGTGGTCGCGGCCGGGTTGCAAGGTGCCTGCGGGAGCACTGGCATCCCCTGCCCCGGTGCTGCGGTCAAAGCTGATCTTCGGCGTGCGGCCAAACTCGCCGGTGACGACGACGAGGACGCGTTTATCCAACCCGCGAGCGTAAATGTCCTCGATGAGGGCGGAGACGGCTCGGTCATAGGTCGGCATGCGGAAACGCAGGGCTTCAAACTGATGCTGGTTCACGGCGTGGTCGTCCCAGTTGTTCACGCGACCGCACAACGGACCGCTGAGGCTGCTGGTGATGATCTCCACACCGGCTTCGACGAGGCGGCGGGCGAGCAGGAGCTGCTGTCCCCAGCGATTGCGACCGTAGCGATCCCGCGTGGCGGCATCTTCCTTGTTCAAATCGAAGGCATCACGCGTCTGCGGGTTCGTGAGCAGCGTGGCGGCTTGGGCTTCAAACTCATCAAGAGCCCCCAGTTCGCCTTCGCGGTCAAACGCACGCTCCATTTTGTCGAGGCTGCGGCGCAGCGCCACGCGGTCACTCAGGCGACGCGTCTCAGCATCATCGAAGAGGCCGATGTTGGGCACTTGGAAGCTGGGGCGGTTCGGATCATCGCTCACGGCGAAAGGCGCATACGCATCGCCCAGATAAGCCGGGCTGGAATACTCCGGCGAGGCGGCTGGCACACCGATGTAGTTTGGCAGCGGATTGGCGCGTCCACCTTCTTTGGCTCGCAGGTAGTGCGCGACCGACATCCAGTCCGGCAGACGCGGTTTGGGCTTGTCACGCGTATCGGAATCCCCGGAAAACATCTGCATCGTGCCTGCGGGATGACCGCCAGCGGATTGGTGCATGGAGCGGACGATGGTGAACTTGTCCGCGATCTTCGCATTCATCGGCAGCAGCTCGGTGAAGAGCGTGCCGGGCACCTTGGTGCTGATCGTTTTGAAGGGACCGCGATACTCGCTGCCAGAGTCCGACTTCGGATCGTAGGTGTCGATGTGGGACTGGCCGCCCGGCAGCCACACCATGATGATCGACTTGCGCTCAGACTTCGGCTTTGCGGCATTCTCCGCACGCAGTTTCAGCAGTCCGGGCCAGCTCATTGTCGCCATGCCGGCCAGACCGAACTGCATGAAGCCACGACGCGATAACGGACCGGCGCAGCGAACGAGAGAAGGAGGCTGGATGATGGAGGACATGAGGGTGACAAACCTACGCCCTCGATGCGCCGGCTTTATCTCACGAAGAAAGCATTGCGCCCTCTCAGCCTCGCGTTATGGACAGGGCTCCCTTCATGGAAAAGAACTCCAAATCCATCCTGACAGACCTCCAGTCACTCGACACGGCGTCGCTGAAAGCGCGCCTGGGCGAGCTCCGGAGGTATCTTTGACGTCCCGAGACTACGCGATGAGCTGGCGATGCTCGAAGATCGCATGGGTGCCCCCTCTTTCTGGGATGATCCGAACGCGGCGAAGAAGTCCATCGACCGCTCCAATGTCATCAAAAAGAAAATCATCCCGCTCGAGCAGCTCGAAGGCCGGGCGAATGAATTCGATGGCCTCATCGAACTCGCCAAAGACGCTGGCGACATGGAAACTTGGCGTGAAGTCCAGGACGAGCACACCCGACTTGTCAAAGAGGTGGGAGATTTCGAACTCCAGCAGCTCCTCAGTGGGCCGTTTGACCGCGGAAACGCCTTCCTCACCATCCACAGCGGCGCGGGCGGCACGGAAGCCTGCGACTGGGCGGACATCCTCCTGCGCATGTTCCAGCGCTGGTGCGACCGCCGAGGCTACAAAGTCGAGATGATCGACTTCCAGGCGGGCGACGAAGTGGGCGTGCGCAGCGCCACGCTCGAAATCATGGGCGAAAACGCCTTTGGCTTCCTGCAATGCGAGCGCGGCGTGCATCGTCTCGTGCGCATCAGCCCTTTCGATGCCGCGAAGAAGCGTCACACCTCCTTTGCCTCCATTGATGTGACCCCGGACTCCGAAGAGGAAATCGACATCGTCATCCGCGATGAAGATCTCCGCGTGGACACCTACCGCGCTGGCGGCAAGGGCGGCCAGAACGTGAACAAGGTGGAGACCGCCGTGCGCCTCACACACATTCCGAGCGGTGTCATCGTGGCCTGCCAGATCGAACGTTCGCAGCCGAAGAACCGCGCCAAGGCCATGTCCATGCTCAAGGCCAAGCTCTACCAGATCGAGGAGGACAAACGCGCCGCTGAGCTGAACAAACAATACGGTGAAAAGTCCGACATCGGCTGGGGCAGCCAGATTCGCAGCTACGTCTTCCAGCCTTACCAGATGGTCAAAGACCACCGCACCGGCGAAAAGACCAGCAACATCGACGACGTCATGAACGGCGACCTCGACCCCTTCATGGAAGCCAAGCTCCGCGGCAAGAAAACAGGCGACAGCGACGCAGACGACGACGTCTAGTTTTCAGCGCAAGTTACCTTCATGGGGCTCGTTCCAGCGGGTCGCATGAAGCTACTCGCCTTCCTCTTTCTCCTGCCGCTCGCCGTTTTTGCGGCGGACAAGCAGCCCAACATCATCTTCATCATGGCCGATGACCTCGGCTGGACGGATGTGGCCTGCTTTGGCTCCAACTACTACGAGACGCCGAACATCGACAAACTCGCCACGCAGGGCATGAAGCTCACGCGGCATCACCACTGCCAAAACTGCCAGCCCACCCGCGCCGCGCTCATGACCGGCCAGTATGCCGCCCGCACCGGCATCTATACCGTCGGCGGCATCGACCGCTTTGACTGGTCCAGCCGTCCGCTGCGGCCCGCCGACAATGTCACCGAGCTGCCGCTAGAAAAAACTATCGTCGCGCAAGTTTTGAAAAAGGCGGGTTATGCCACCGGCATGTTCGGCAAATGGCACCTCGGTGAAAAAGGTGGTCATCATCCCGGCAAGCGAGGCTTTGACGAGGCCATCGTCAGCATGGGCAAGCACTTCAACTTTGCCACCAACCCCAAGACGGAGGTGCCGGAAGGCCAATACCTCGCCGACTTCCTCACCGAGAAGGCCGTCGATTTCATCACCCGGCACAAGGACGCGCCTTTTTTCCTCTACCTGCCGCACTTTGGCGTTCACTCACCTCATCAGGCGAAGAAGGACCTCATCGAGAAGTTCCAGCCCAAACCCGGTGTCGGCGGTCACAAGAACCCGGTCTATGCCGCCATGATCGCCAGCGTCGATGAAAGCGTCGGCCGCGTCATGCAGACGCTCGACGAACTAAAACTCGCTGAAAATACCGTGCTCATCTTCACCAGCGACAACGGCGGCGTGGGCGGTTACGCCCGCGAAGGCATCCTGAAAAGCGCGGGCGACATCACCGACAACGCCCCGCTGCGCAGCGGCAAGGGCAGCCTCTACGAAGGCGGCACCCGCGTGCCCTTCATCGTCCGCTGGCCAGGTATCGCGAAAGCTGGAACGAGCTGTGACGTGGCCACCATCCATGTCGATGTGCTGCCTACCCTCGCCGAGATCGCCCATGCCGCCCCGCCGGAAGGGCAGCCGCTCGATGGCGAAAGCCTCGCACCCCTGTTCCGCGATGCAGGCGCGTCTTTGAAACGCGAAGCCATTTACCAGCACTTCCCCGGTTACCTCGGCGCTGGCGAAAACACTTGGCGCACCACGCCCGTCAGCCTCGTCGAGGTAGGCGATTGGAAGCTCATGGAATACCTCGAAGACGGTCGCTTGGAACTCTACAACCTCCACAACGACATTGGAGAGTCCAAGAACCTCGCCACCGAAAATCCGGCTAAAGCCAAGGAACTCCACAGCAATCTCCAAGCCTGGCGCGAAGCCATTCATGCCCCCATGCCCACGAAAAACACACCTTCATTCCCCGCGCCCCCCAACAAAAAGAAGAAGGGTAAAGGCAAGAAGGAGAGCCTTTAAAAGAAAAAAGGCCCCATGCAGTGCATGGGGCCTTTCGGAAAGATTGAAAAATCAGCTAAAACTAAGTTGGCGGCAGGGGCTTAGGGGCCGAGGGGGCGGAAGAACCTGGGCTAGAGACACCGGCACCACTCGTGCCTCCGAACACGGTGGTGATGTTTTCGGGGTCATCCTGACGATGGCGGGCTTTGAGGGTCTTAGCGCCACCGAAGTAGTAGCGGACGCCACCAGTAAGCTGGCGGAAGTCACTGTCACCCAGGCCACCGTCAACGAAGAGAGCGAGGCCGCGAACGGGTGTCTGATACTCAAGCCCCACGACCGCGAAGTTTTTGCCAAAGCGGTTCTGCCATTCAGCGGAAATCATGAGGTTATCGATCGGGTAAACAGCGGCGAAAATACGGGCGGCGATGAAATCACGCTCGGTATTCACACGAGTGGCGAAGGTGGACTGGACGCGGGTGTCGAAGTTGTTGTAACCGACGAAGCCACCGATGGTGAATTTGTCGAAGTAGAGTTCACCTTCGACCCCGGCGAGGATGTCGTTGAAATCCGTGCTGTGAAGCGCACCAGCGGCGAGGCCGAGGAGATACTTCGAGGGATCACGACGGAAGAAGTGGGCACCGTAGCCGAGGATGTCCGTCTCAAAGCCGCGGGCATAAAGTCCATCAAGCTGAAGACCGTAGTGCTGACCGACGGGGAGGGAGATGGCGGCACTGGTGCCACGGATGTAGCTGTTGTTCACGGCACCGTAGAAAGCGTCGAGCTTGCCATTGACGCCGTCAACAGCAGGCTGGTCAGCAGCTGCGGCCAGTGTAGGAGGTGGAGTGCCAGCATTGGCGGAGCCTGCAAAGAGGGCCGCCGTGAGGAGGGTGGTGAAGATGCGTTTCATGAGGATTTGAACTAAACCACACATGATGTGAACCCGACAACCAAAAAATACCATTGCAGGCAGAGCGGCCAGCGGGAGGGAAATTCGCGCAGCGAGGAACATCCTGCTTGCCAAAGGGGCGGCGGATGGGCTTTGCTGGTTTTTAACACACTTTTTTCACACTCCGAGGACGGATGGCGGATCGCTACAAAATATATGAGAAACTCGGCGCTGGCGGCGTTGGAGCGGTCTTTCGTGCCTATGACAGCCAGTTGAAGAGATGGGTGGCGGTGAAAAGACTGCTCACTGCGAATGAGGCGGCGGAAGACAAAACCATCGCGGCAGAACTGCGCCGGGAGGCCGACACACTGGCCTCGCTGCGGAATCCGAATGTGGTGACAATCTTTGACGTGGCGAGCGACGCCGAGGGTCTCTTCATGGTGATGGAGCTGTTGCAGGGGGAAGACTTGGCCCATGTGGTGGCCCGTGGTCCGCTTCCTTATGATGACTTCAAGGAACTGGCCTCTCAGACACTCGAAGGCCTGCTCTCGGCCCACCAGCATCACATTCTGCACCGCGACATCAAGCCGGAGAATATCAAGGTGGAGCGCCTGCCAGGCGGCCGGATGCAGGCAAAGATCATCGACTTCGGTCTGGCCCGTGCGGGACTCCGCGCCCGCAAGCAGACGGAGGATCAGGAGGGTTCTGTCATGGGTTCCATTTTTTACATGGCCCCGGAGCAGCTCACCCGGCAGCCGGTGGACGAACGCACGGATTTGTACTCTCTCGGTTGCGTCTGCTACGAAGCGCTGAGCGGTAAAAAAGCCTTCGATGGCGAGACGATGGCGCAAGTCATCGACAAGCATATCAACCACGATCTCATTCCGCTGCACATCATCGCCCCGCATGTACCACAATGGTTGGGAGCCTGGTGCATGCGCCTGATGGCACAAAAACCGGAGGACAGGCCCGCGAGTGCGCAGCAGGCCATCGAGGAGTTTCGTGCCTGGGAAAAAATGCCCCAGATGGTGCCTTACATGCCCTACATGGGCATGTACCCGGGCTACGCGCAGCCGATGCAACAGCCCATCATGTATCCTGGCACCGGCGCGGTGCCCGTGGGCACGGGATACTTTCCGGTGATGGACCCCCAGTCCATGACCTACGCGGAGCCGGTTCTGGAAGCGCAGCCCGTGCAGGAAATGGCGGCGATCACCACCCCGCTGTCTGCCGCGCTTTCACGGCCATCGCCGCGCACCGCAGCGGCTCCGCTGGCGCATTCCCAGCGAGTGACGCCCACCCGCAAAACGGCACCTCCAGCCAAAACGAGAACCAGCCTAGCCAAAACCAAACTGGTCATGATCGGGGGCGGCGTACTGGCCCTGATTCTCGTGGGTTACTTTTGGCTGAACGACAGCTCTTCAGGCGGCTCTGGTGGGCGAATCATCTCGACCATCGTGGACTCCAAGCCGCCTAAAGTGAGCTTCCAATTACCCCAGGACCGCATTTATCCGCCTTCGGACCGCAACATCACGCTTTTCTATGTGGGCAATACCGGCACGCTGAGCTCCCGCAAAGGTGGCGACGGCAATCTAGCCAAGGCAAACACCAACGAGGCCATCCTCGAATGGCGGGACATTTCGGAACGCGGCAATGACAACATCCTGCGTGCGGCGAAAAACGACACCAGCTACGCACCCAAGCTGGTGGACTGGCCGGTGGCCAAAAGTGGCTCCGGCCCCAAGGGGGGGCGCAGGGTGCTCGATTTTCGCGTTCGTGATGGAAAGCCATCTGGGCTCGAACTGGTGAACCCGAAAGAACATGAGACGGCTTTCCCGTTCGGGAAGGACTCCGTGCTCGGTGAGGCCGGCCTGAGTATTTTGGCCGTCACTCAGGCGGATGGGAGCAAGCTGCCGATGCGCATTTTAGAAGTCGGTAATGACCAAGGTGCAGGGGCCGTGGTGAGGGTGGATGACAAAAAGAACCTCGTGGCCGAGATCAAGCAGGGGGCGTCCAGTGCCAAGATCGTTTCACGAGATGTGAATGCCACCGCAGCCTGCGTGTGGGCGCTGGTTTGGAATGTGAGTGGTTCGGTCGAGTTTCGTGCCAAGGACGCGGATGGGCGGGCATTCTCCGGCACAGCCAAAGTGGATGCCCCCCAAGGACCGCTTTTCCGCTGCTCGGTAAGCCGGGTAACGACGGAGGATGGCAAGGCAGCCGCAGCGGGGCCCGAGCAGTTTAATGGCTACCTGGCGGAGCTGCTCGTCTATGCGAGTGCTTTGAAGCTCGATCAGGTGCAGCTCGCGGAAAGCCGCCTGCGTGACCATTATATTCAGGGTGGAGCCTCGCCGGTGAAGGACCGATTGAAGACCAAGCTGCCGTGGGTGGAGCCGCGCAATGCCTGGAAGCTCACCGCCAGCCACAAAGAAGGAGATGCGGCCAGAGCCGTGGACAGCAATCAAGGTACCCGTTGGGCCACTGGGGAGCCGATGAAGGGTGGGGAATGGTTCCAAGTCGAACTGCCATCTGAAATCGATATCACGGGTCTCGCGATGGACAGCCAGGCCAACTCGCAGGACTACCCACGCCAATTCAAAGTGGAACTCTCCAAGGACGGTAACTCATGGGAGCCGCCTGTGGTCACTCAAGATGGAAAATCACCTGTCATTGAAGTGGTATTTCCTTCTCCCCATCGAGCCAAATTCATCCGAATTACCCAAACGGGCATCTCCGGGAACAGCTGGGGATTTCACGAGCTGGTGCTCTTCAAAAAGTAGGATTGAGTTTGATCCACCCCTAGCGGCCTAAAGCATGTAATGGGTGACGCCTGAATCACTTCACGGCCGACTTCCGCCGCCGGATTGGCATCAAGCTACCGAGCACTACCACAAGGACGCTGCCGGGCTCCGGCACGGGGGCCACGTTGAAGCTGAAATCGTCGAAGTAGTTTTTATAGCTCAGCGCCGTTATCCAGCGTGCCGCTGCGGAAATCCCAGCGGAGTTCGGTGACGGCATCGGCGTTCACGCCCAGGCTTTGTCCCGTGAGGATGGAAACGGATGAACCGAGGGTAGCTGTGAGGTCGTCATAGGCACGCACACCCACATTGACCGTGTCGGATTGTGTGTCGAGCACCACAGACATTTCCGACCAGCCCTGCGTGCCCACTTGGCTGGCTGAGCTGATCCAGGAGCCTTCAGAGCCAGTCATGTGATACTGAACGAGATTTTCGACCCTGCAACCCACACCGAAAACGGATTGACCGAGGTCTTCTTGCTGAAATCCCTCCTCGCCCTCACCCGGCCTGGTGGTGCGGTGGTGGTAGGAAATCCCCCCTTCAGATCCAGCCGCGATGACCTGGAACTGCTCGGAGAATGGGTACTCACGCTTCGCGCGGAAAAGCAGCTTGTCGAACTGGCCCGCGAGGCCCGTGCGGCTCCCGGAGCCATCTCCGTGCAATGCGAGCCGTCTGGTGTGAACCTCTTTCTTCACGTTCGCCGCCAAGACTAGGCCTCCATCCATTGGCAAAGTTCTCCGCCGCTTGAAGAGAAACGAAGCGAGCCTTGACCATTCACGCTTCCCCGCCTTTGTAGTAGCCCTCGTTTTACCAGCCACACCACCCTGCACCTATGTCGGATTTCATCGCCAAAAACATCGCCGAAGTCGCCCCCTCCATGACCCTTTCCATCACCGCCCAGGCGAAGGCGCTCAAGAAGCAGGGGGTCGATGTGCTGAACTTCGGGGCCGGTGAGCCTGACTTTGACACCCCCGCCCACATTACCGCTGCGGCCATCGAAGCCCTCCAGGGCGGCAAAACTCGCTATACCGAGAGCGCCGGCATCCTCGAACTTCGCGAGGCCATCGCCGCCAAGTTCCTCGCGGACAATCAGCTCCAATATGAGCCATCCCAGATCAGCGTGAACTGCGGCGCCAAGCATTCCTGCTACAACGCCATCCTCGCCGTCGTGAATCCCGGTGACGAAGTCATCATCCCCGCCCCTTACTGGACCAGCTATCCCGAGATGGTGCGCCTTGTCGGCGGCATCCCTGTGATCGTCGAAACGAAGCGCGAAAACGATTGGAAGATCACGCCAGAAGAATTCGAGGACGCCATGTCCCCGATGACCAAGATGATCATCATCAACAGCCCCGGCAACCCCACCGGCAGCGTCTATTCCAAGGAAGAACTTGCCAAGATCGGCGAAATCGCTGCGGGCGAAGACATCATCATCCTCAGCGATGAAATCTACGAAAAGCTCGTCTATGCCGGTGAAAAGCACGTCTCCATCGCCAGCATCAGCAAGGAAATCTTCGACCACACCATCACCATCAACGGCTTCTCCAAAGCCTACGCGATGACCGGCTGGCGCCTCGGCTACACCGCCGCTCCGAAGAAGATCGCCGATGCCATCGACACCATTCAGAGCCACACCACCAGCAATCCGACCACCTTCGCGCAATACGGTGCCCTCGCCGCCCTCCAGGGCGATCAGCAGATCGTGGCCGACATGCGTGACGAGTTCGACGTCCGCCGCCAATACATGATGAGCCGCCTCACCGGCTTCAAAAACGTCCGTGTCGTCGAGCCAAAGGGTGCCTTCTACTTCCTCGTGGACATTGAGCAGACCGGCATCAAGAGCGTGAATTTCTGCGAGAAGCTCCTCAGCAAGCAGCGCGTGGCCGCCGTTCCCGGCGTCGCCTTCGGCTCCGAGCACACCATCCGCTTCAGCTACGCCACCAGCCTTGAGATCATCAACTCGGGCATGGACCGCTTCGAGGAGTTCTGCTCGCAGCATTAATCGAATGATAAAACGGCCTCCTCGCGGGGTATGGGACTCTCCACATCCTCGTGAGCGCCGTTTCTCTTCTCAAAGACCTCGATTACTCCGTCCTGCAGCAATGCATGCATTGCGGCATGTGCCTGCCCACATGCCCCACCTACGTCGAGACGAAGATGGAGCGAAACAGCCCTCGCGGCCGTATTTCCCTGCTTCGGGCGGTGGCAGATGGAGAGCTGGAAGTCACGAAAGCGCTTTCGGATGAGATGTACTACTGCCTCGGCTGCCTAGCCTGCCAGACGGCTTGTCCGGCGGGCGTCAATTATGCCGAACTCTTCGAAACCGCCCGCGCCGAGGTGGAGCAGGCCGGAGTCGCCCAATCCACCCAACGTGATTTTTGGCGCTGGCTCACCCTGAACACGCTTTTCATGCGCCCGTGGCTGCTGCGACTCGTGGGACGCATGTTGAGGTTTTATCAAGCCACCGGCCTCGACCGCTTCATGCGCCGCATGAAGTTCTTCGGCCTCATGCCGGCCTCATTGGTGGCTTTGGAGCCTCAGACGCCGAAAATCGCCACGAGTTTCTCCGATGAGTTGATTGAGCCCGTCGAGACGCCTGAGGGCGGGAAAAAGCATCGCGTCGGCATGCTCACTGGCTGCGTGCAGGATCTCGCCTTCTCCGACATCAACCGCGACACCGTCGATGTGCTGCTCGCGAACGATTGCGAGGTCGTGACGCCTCGCTCGCAGAGCTGCTGCGGCTCCCTGCACGCCCACAATGGCGAGTTGGAACTTGCCCGCGAACTAGCCCGCCGCCAGATCGACGCTTTCGATCTCGATTCACTCGATGCCATCATCACCAATGCCGGAGGCTGCGGTTCGCATTTGAAGACTTACGGCCATCTTTTGCATGGTGATCCGCTCTACGCGGCCAAAGCGGCCCAGTGGGACAAAAAGGTGAAGGACATCCACGAATGGCTCGTGCAGGTTGGCCTTCGCAAGCCGCAGGCTGGCGCAGGCATCAGCGAGGTCACCTACCACGAGAGCTGCCATCTCTGCCATGGTCAGAAGGTCGTCGCCCAACCTCGCCAGGTCCTGCAAAGCATTCCCGGCCTCGTTTTGAAGGAACTCCCAGAGTCCAACTGGTGCTGCGGCAGCGCCGGCATCTACAACATCACCCAGCCCGAGCAGAGCCGGAAGCTCCTCGACCGCAAAGTGGCCTGCGTGAAGTCCACCTGCGTCAGCGTCGTCGCCACCAGCAATCCCGGCTGCCATCTCCAGCTCGCCAACGGCCTCCGTGCTTCTGGTCAGACTGTCACGCAGCCGGTCACGCTACTGGCGCAGGCTTATCGGGCGGAGGAGAAGGCGTGATCGACTCGGATCAGCGCTCCTCCACCCAGCTCGGAGCCGGGTAGCTGCCAAGGATCTTGGCACTCGCGGAGGCGCTGCCGAGGCCGCTGATGGCATCTTGAATGCCGCTATCTTCGAAATGACCGCTTACTTCGAGGAAGAAGCGGGCTTGGCGGCCATCGCCGGGCATCGGGCGATTTTCGATCTGGCGGACGTTGACGTTTCGCGAGGCAAAGGCCTGCAAAATCTCCATCAGCGAGCCCACGCGGTCGCTCGCATCGACCATGAGCATCGTGTTGTCATTGCCGGAGGGCGGACCGCTGCGGCGGCCGAGGATGATGAAGCGTGTCTGCGTGGCGTAGGCCTTCGGTGAGGAGGCCAGCACCCGCAGGCCATGCAGTTCCGCTCCCAGCGGCGTGCCCAGCGCGGCGATGCCATCCTCGCGGGCGGCTTCTTCTGCGGCGAGGCTGGAACTGGAGCACTCGATCAAACGGGCACCGGGAAACTGCTCCACGAGCCATGGACGGCAATGAGCGATCATCTGCGGATGACCGTGAATGGCCGTGACTGGCTTCGAGGCATCGCGCAGCATCACGGCGGCATCCGCCTTCCACAAAATCTCCGCGTAAATGCGTAGCTCGCTGCCAGCTAAATGGTCGAGCGTGTGATGCACCGCGCCCTCGCTGGAATGCTCGATGGGCAGCACGCCGTAATCGACCTCATGCGCCGCCACACGGTTGAAAACAGCCTCCGTGCTCGCCTCCGCCACATACTCCACGCAGTGGCCGAATTTGTTCACCGCCACCTGATGCGTCCACGAGCCAGCCGGGCCGAGAAAGGCGATTTTCAGGCTGTCCTCAAGGGCTAGCGCCGCGCTCATGATCTCACGGAAGATCGCACGAATGGCCCGCTCGGTGAGGCGACCCTTCTGCTCTGCATTTAAAGCGGCCAGCTTGCGCAGGAGCTGATCCTCGCGGCCGGGCACATAGATATCGAGGTCGTCCTTCCGTTTGATCTCGCCCACCTCGTGGACCAGCTCAGCACGTTCGTTCAGCAACCGCAGCAACTCGCGGTCGATGCGATCAATCTTCGAGCGGACTTCATCAAGTGACATGGCTTCCGCAGAGTCTCCGGTTGGGTTATTCGCCATCGGGGGTTTCTTCCGCTGCGGCGGGGGCTTCTTGAGAGGCCACCGGGGCCAGAGCGAGCTGTTCCGCAGGCGATTCGGCATTCTGCTGCGCCTGCCCTTCCTCAGCGGTGGGCAGTTTCACGCGGCGCAGTTCTTGAGCGTTGGGCATCTCATCGAGGGATTTGACGCCAAAATGGTCCAGGAAAGCCTCCGTCGTGCCATAAAGCAGCGGACGGCCCGGCAGATCCGCCCGGCCTTCGATCTTCACCAGACCACGATCGACCAGTTGCTGCACCATCGTGTCCACGGACACGCCGCGGACCGCCTCGATGCCCGCCCGCGTGATCGGCTGGCGGTAGGCGATGATCGCCAAAGTCTCCAAAGCAGGCTGGCTGAGACGCTGCACCTTTTTCCCCGGATAAAGGGCACGGCACCATTCGGCATACTCACCACGGGCGCAGATACGCCAGCCATTCACCCTCTCCACGATGGTAAAGGAATGCTTCTCCTGCTCGTAGCGGGCGATGAGGGCATCAAGCGAAGCGCGGATGGTCTCCTCCGTCACCTCGGCCAACGGAGCCACCCATTCCGGGACGGGCGCACCTTCACCAGCCTCGCCGCTTTCCGTCGCTGCCCCGAGGATGTCCTTGGCCGTCTCCTTCACCGCCGTGCACATTTGCGGCACGCCCAGGGGTTCCTGGGAGGCAAAAAGGAGGGCTTCAACGATCGAGTTCAGTTCCATGCGAAAGGCCGCCAATCTCAAGCGAGGCCCGGCAATGAGTCAAACCTAGATTGCCACGCCGCCCAGGGGTTCGGAGAGCCTCGCCCCCATTATTTCACCCGCTTCAACTTGAGCAGCGGAGCCGCTGGCGAGGCAAACTGCGCCACAAACAGGTTTCCCGCCGCGTCGGCACAAACGCCGTGCGGATGGATGAACGTCCGCCGGTCACTCTGCATGGGCTGAAGCACGCCGTTTTGATACTCGGCCGCCGGAGCGCCGATATTCGAGACGATCTTCCACTGCGCATCCACGATGGAGATGAAACCGGGGGATTCCTTCACCTTTGGCCATTGATCGCCGAGATGCGGGATGATCGTGAAAGGGCCGAAAGGGATGATGTCACGCGGATTGCCGCCGGGGAAAGGCATCTGGTCGATGAATTGCCCGTCGAGGCTGAAGCGCCGGATTTCCTGCTGATCGCTCATCGCAATGACCACTCGCGGCGTGCCATCGCGATCATCGAAAGCCCCGCCGTGCGGCCCCCAGTGTTTAAGGCGGTCTTTTTCGTCGCCAAGATCCCCGCCCCAGGTGCGGAGCAGGCTGCCATCCGGCTTGTATTGGAAGATGTAATCCTTCCCGTAACCATCAAACACCGCAAACGAGCCGTCTCTGAAGTGAATCGTCTTTGAGGGGCGATACTCAGCCTCCGTCGCATGCAGCTTCGCCTCGGCGGGCCAGGGATAAACGGCCAGTTCCTGGCCATCGAGCGTCAGTTTGCGGACCTGATGGAGTTGCGTGTCGGTGATGAAGAGCACCTCGGAGCCATCCGCCTCCCGCACGAGACTCAGGCCATGCGCACCGGGCATCCGAGCGGTCCAGTGGGTGATGAGAGCACCGCTTTCCGCATTGAGGATGACCACATTGTTGCGGGCGTCATCGGTCAAAAACAGCAACCGCCCCTTCGAGTCGATCACCACCGCATGGCCGTTTTTCACATTCACCTTCGCCAAAGCCTCGCGCCCCCATTCTGGCACCACTTGATAACGAAACTCGCCCTGGCCGAGGATTTCATCCGCAGCGGGGGCGAGTGTGGCAAAGGTCAGAACGAGGAGAGAGGCCAGCGTGCGCATGCGAAACGCAAACGGCCCCGACCACGCCTTATTTCGCGGCGTCCTTTTTCTTCACCGGATACTTGCCGGGAGATTTCTCGAAGGCGGTGAGGCAGTCCATACAGCAAAAAGCCACCGGGCCATCGGCGGTCTTCATGCGGTAAATAGGACGGGCTGCCTTGGCATCGACAGGGCAGATATCATTGATCGGCCAGGCAGCGAGCACCGTGGTGGCCATCGCCAAGCTGGCGATCAGAGGAGCAAACAACGATTTCATAAGATTGGTAGGTGGTGGTGGTTGAATTGCGCGTCACCCCTCTGAACGCCCCAGCCGCCCATCATCATAGCCCTTCGCAAATCCCGCTCATGGAAGACCAAGCGAGGCACAGGACAGCGTGACGCCAAGTTCCCGCTTGTGCCTTCCCTGCCCTTCGGCGTTCAATGACCCATGTTCGATGCTGAACGCTCTCTTTCTTCCCCGGCTCACCGTGAGCATTTGAAGCAGCTCTACCGCTCCACGCTGCTCGATGATGTGATGCCGTTCTGGCTGCGGCATGGCATGGATGAGGAGCACGACGGCATCATCACCTCGCTGGACCGCGACGGCTCGATCCTCGACACAGACAAGAGCATCTGGTTCCAAGGGCGAGCGGCGTGGACCTTTGCCACGCTTTACAACACCGTCGAAAAGAAGCGCGAATGGCTCGCCGCGGCCGGTTCATGCCTCTCCTTCCTCGAAACGCATGGCTACGCCACAAACGGCAAGCTCTTCTTCACCGTCACCCGCGAGGGAAAGCCGCTGCGCATGCGGCGCTACGTCTTCAGCGAGGCTTTTGCCTCCATCGCGCATGCCGCCTATGCCAAGGCCACCGGCGATGAACGCTACGCGGACATGGCGAAGCGTGATTTTGCCACCTACCTAAAGCACAGCTTCGAGCCGGGGCTCATGCAGCCGAAGATCGACTCCGAAACGCGGCCGATGATGGGCATCGGAGCCCTCATGATCGGCATCGCCACGGCGCAGGAACTCCGCGTGAACCTCGGCGACCTCAAAATCAGCGGTCACACCTGCTCCGAATGGGCGGACCGCTTCATCCTGGAGATCGAGCGCTTCTTTTTCAAACCGGACCTCGGTGCCCTGATGGAGATCGTGGCCCCGGATGGCTCCATTCTCGATCACTTCGAGGGTCGCACGCTGAATCCCGGCCATGCGCTGGAGTGTGCGTGGTTCATCCTGCATGAAGGGCGCTGGCGTTCGGAGAAAAGCTACATCCGCCTCGGCCTTCAGATCCTCGATGCCATGTGGGAACGCGGCTGGGACAAGGAGCACGGCGGCCTCTTCTACTTCCGCGATGTCTTCCACAAGCCAGTGCAGGAATACTGGCACGACATGAAATTCTGGTGGCCGCACAACGAGGCGGTGATCGCCACGCTGCTCGCCTGGCACCTCACCGCGGATGCCAAATACGCCCGCTGGCATCAAATGGTGCATGACTGGAGCTTCCAGCACTTCCCCGATCCACAGCACGGCGAATGGTTTGGCTACCTCCACCGTGATGGCAATCCTTCCGTGACGCTGAAAGGCAACATGTGGAAGGGGCCCTTCCACCTGCCGCGCATGCTTTGGTATGGCGAAAGGCTGCTGGGATAGCCAGCGAACTCAATTCACACCCGGCAGGAAATACGTCTGCCCGCGAACCACAGGCAGCTTCTTCTTGGAGGCTTTCGGCGGTTTCGGAGTTGCTGACTTCTTCGAGAATCCCCAGCCGGAACCTTTCGCCTTTTGATCGAGGCTGGCGAGCGGCTGAAAGCTGATCTGCTGCGGCTCTTCGACCACCACAGGCTTTGCAACGACCGCCACGGGCTTCACCGGCGCTGGAGTCGCTGCCATGACAGGCGCGGGCTTTGCCACAGGCTTTTCGGCCTTCACGGGCTTGGCTGGCTTTGGCTCGTCAGCACCGCCACCAAACATACCGCCCCAAAACGACCCCTTCTTCGGCTCGGCGGAGGCCACTTCGACCTTCTTCGGCTGCGGCGCAGGCTTTGTGCCAAGGATCTGCGTCTCGCCACGGATGGGCCCAGGCGCTGTCACGGCTACTTCGACCATCTTCGGCTGCTCCACCGGTTTGGGCTTCACGGGTGCCGGTGGCGGCGGTGGCTCGGCGATGGCTACCTGCACCTTGGGACGCGTATCCTCCTCCTGCTTTGGAGCGATGACGATGTCCTCGCGGCTCAGCTTATGCGGCACGGGCAGCCAAGTGGTGAGATGCCCATCCGGTGCGTCGCCCACGATTTCCACGGGCGTGCCCAGCGGTGTGGCTCGATAAAAAATCGCCGCCATTTTCGATGGCAGTCGGATGCAGCCATGCGAGGCCGCAAAGCCCGGCAGATAGCCCTCATGCATGCCAATCCCGCCCGTGATGCGCATGAAGCTCCGCATGCTGGCTCCCAGGTAATGCGTGCCCGGAGGCGGCGAATCCCGCCGCACATCCACATCCCCTTCCACGATCCGCCCGTGACCATCGACAAACGACCCGTAGATCGAGGAGCGATGATCCGCGTCCTTTTCGATGATGCGGTAGTTCCCGCGCACGGTGCCATTCCCTTCACGTCCGGATGAAATCGGCGCGGCCCCCACGAGCTTACCACCTTTGTAAAACCGCACCACCTGGCGGCTGAGATCGATCGTGATGCGCGGTGAACCCGCCACACGATCACCGATCCACCAGCCTTGAGCTGCCTCCGTCTCCTCCGGTGTGGAGCAGGCACCCAGACTCATCACGGCGACGGCAGCGGCTGCCACTCGGCCCATCTTCATCAACAAGGTAAAATTCATCATGCGACGGCCATTCTGAGCTGGTCCACACGATTTGGGCAACAACGAAAACACGTTTATCCCGTCACATCACCGCTTTCATCGCCGCGAGCAGTTCTGAGTAGTCATCAAAGGCCTGAAACTGGGGAAATTGCGCCTGAATGGAGGCCGGGGCGTGGAAGAAGAAGCCTGCATCGGCCTCGCCGAGCATCGTCGTGTCATTGAAGGAGTCGCCCGCAGCCAGCACGCGGTAGTTGAGCGATTTGAAGGCGGCCACCGCCTTCTGCTTTTGGTTCGGCTGCCGCAGCTTGTAATTCACCATGCGGCCATCGGCGGCCACTTCGAGTTGGTGGCAAAAGATCGTCGGCCAGCCGAGCTGGCTCATCAGCGGCTGCGCAAACTCCGCGAAAGTATCACTCAGGATAATGACCTGCGTCATGGCACGCAGCTCATCGAGGAATGCCTTGGCCCCCTCCATCGGCGAGAGCGTGCCGATCACCTGCTGGATGTCCGGCAGCTTCAGGCCATGCTGATCAAGGATTTGGAGCCTGCCCGCCATCAGTTTGTCGTAATCTGGCTCGTCCCGCGTGGTGCGGCGCAGCTCGGCGATGCCAGTCTTTTCAGCAAAAGCGATCCAGATTTCCGGCACGAGAACGCCTTCGAGATCGAGGGTGACAATGGTTTGGGGCTTCATTCGCAGTTCAAAGTTTCAGGTTCAAAATTCAAAATTCAAAATTCAAAGTTCAATGTTCAATGTTCTCTTAGCTCGCCTCGATGGCTTCGCAAACATCTCTCCAACCTGGAAAGCGCCATTCATTTGGAAAGCCGCCGCACTGGATGGGCTTCACCGGCTGGATGCGGCACACATTGAGGCCTTCGAGGAAGACACACTCCCCCGCCCCGCCGGGGCGGTCGATGATGCTCAGGCCCGTGCGATTGGCGTTGAGGCGAGTGTATTGCGCCGTGAACTCCGCCTCACTCAGCCCCAGAAAGGCGGCAATGCCCGCCACCTCTTCATCGGTGATGCGCACATCGCCCGGCCAGCGGCAGCAGTTGCCGCAGCGCTGGCACAGATAGTGTGGCGTGGATGTTTCTTTGCTCATGGCGATAGTTTGTCCTATGAGCGGAGAAATTGAAGCCGCAAATCCCCATCACCCTCACTCTTTTACCGCCACCGGAGGACCACCGGGGCGAGGTGGAGATCGTGGAGGAATGGGCACGCGGTCTCGATTGGGTGCGCTGGCTGCTCGGCAGCGTGCGAGCACGCACCGAGCATCTCTCCATGAATGGTGGCGGCTGGCAGAGCTTCAGCGAAGGCCTGTTTCCTGAAAAAATAGCCCCCGCCCTCGAAGCCGCTTGGACCGCCGCTCATGCGGGTGATCTCGCCGCCCTCCTCGCGGCCGATGCTGAACTGAGCACGAAGCTCAGCAGCGCTGAAAACAAGCGCAGCCGGGATGCTGGGAGCATCCTGCTCAAATCCACCCACAAAGCCCGCTATCAGGGCGTGCTCGGCCACTTCCGCGATCACATCGCCGCTGGCAGCGCCGAAGGCCATCTCGCCATCGTCTGGGCCGCCGTGGGGAATTTTTTCCACCTCAGCCTCGCCAACGTGATCGCCGAATACCTCCGCCTCGAATGGGAAATTGGCACCCGCGATGATTTGAAGCGCCGCGAGCCAAATTTCGGCCTGCTGACCCGTGAGGTGCTCTTAGGCCGCATGCGCGAGCCGAAGGTGATTTGAGCTTCCAAGAAAAAGATGATGGCAGAGCGGCCCGCCACGCGTTTCATGCCGCCTACACCCACCATGCGCCCGCTTTTCGCCCTCCTCGCCCTCGTTTCCTGCTCGCTCGCCGCTGACCCCGTGCAGCTCACGCTCGCTGATTTCACCAATCTAAGTGGCGAAGCCCCCACCGGTGGCTGGCAGGCCGAGGGAGAAAGCGTCATCCACCTCGCCGGCAAGGGCGGCGGCAATTTGATCTCCAAAAACAAATACAAGAATTTCGTCCTCGAATGGGACTGGAAACTCAATCCAAAGGGTAACAACGGCATCAAATACTGGGTCACCAAGGTCGGCGGTAAAGAATGGCTCGGCATCGAATACCAAATGATCGACGACAGCGGCCATCCCGACGGCCTCAAAGGTGGCAGCCACACCACCGCCTCCATTTACGACATCAAGGAGCCGATCCCAGGCAAGCTCGTGAAGCCCGCTGGCGAGTGGAACAGCAGCAAAATCATCGTCCAGGACGGCAAAATCCAGCATTGGCTCAACGGCGCCCTCGCCAGCGAAGCGGATACCACCACGGCCGAGTGGAAGGAGATGATCGCGAAGAGCAAATTCAAGAACAAGGAAGGATTTGCCCCCGGCCTGGGCAAAATCATGCTCACCGAGCACGGCGACGAGACCTGGTTCCGCAACATCCGCCTCACCGCGAACTGAGCCAATCGGCATTCGACATTCGTCGTTCGCCATTTTATCAGCCAGCGACATGCTCCCCTGGCTCGCCACTGACCGTTTTCCCCTCTACCTCGCCCCGATGGCGGGTGTGACGGACGTGACCTTTCGCGGCATGTGCAAAGAACTCGGTGCCGATGTCATGGTGACCGAGTTCGTCAGCGCCGAGGGCATTCTCCAGCGTGACGACCGCACCCGGCACTACACCGAATTCGACGACAGCCAGCGCACGCTCGGCGTGCAGCTCTTCGGAGCCGATGGCGTGCGCATGGGCGAGGCTGCACGAAAAATCATCGACTGGAAGCAGCCGGACTTCATCGACATCAATTTCGGCTGCCCGGTGAACAAGGTTGTCTCCAAAAACGGCGGTTCCTCCCTGCTCAAAGACTGCCCGCTGCTTCAAAGCGTGGCCGCCGAAGTCGTCAAAGCCGTGCCCATCCCCGTCACCGCCAAGATGCGCATCGGCTGGGACGCTCAAACGATCAACGCCGTCGAAGTCGCCCGCCTTTTGGAGGACAGCGGCATCCAAGCCATCGCCGTGCATGGCCGCACTCGGGCGCAAGGCTACACCGGCGTCGCCGATTGGGAAGTCATCGCCCAAGTAGCCGATGCGGTGAAAATCCCCGTCATCGGCAATGGCGACATCCACACTGGCCACGATGTCCAACTCCGCCGCTCGCAAACCAACGTCCGCGGCATCATGATCGGCCGCGCCGCCATGACAAACCCGTGGGTCTTTGGTGAAGCCAAACACTTCCTCGCCACCGGCCAGCACGCCACTCTCGCTAGCATTGAAGACCGCTTCAACTTCATGCGCCGCCACTGCCAACAAGCCATCGCCCACGATGGCCGAGGCCGCGAATTCGAGATGATCCGCAGCATGCGCAATCGCCTCATGAATTACACCAAGTCCATCCCCGGCGGCAAATGGCTCCGCCAGCACTTCAGCCACGTCGCCAGCCTCACCCAGCTCGACGACATCCTGGCCGCGTATTTCAAGCATCAGGAGGAAGTACACCGCCTCTCCGAGGCGGAGGCATGATGGCCTAATTCTGCCCGTAATACGCCCCAGGGCCGTGCTTTCGCAGGTGGTGCTTTTCGAGGATGTGAGAAGGGATGGAAGCGAGTGAGGGATTCAGCGAGTAGCTGCCGAGGGCCATCTGGGCGCACATTTCGAGGGCGATGCTGTTGTTCAGCGAATCCATGGCGTTTTTGCCAAAGGTGAAGGGCGCGTGATGGAGTTGGAGCACGGCAGGCATCTCCAGCGGGTCGAGGCTCAACTCACGCAACCGCTCGACGATGGCCACGCCGGTGAAGTGCTCGTAATCGGCATTCACCTCCTCGGGCGTGAGCGCCCGCACGAGGGGCACGGTGCCGTGGAAGTGATCGGCATGCGTGGTGCCGTAGCAGGGCAGCTCGCGGCCAGCCTGACAAAACATGGTGGCATGCAGGCTGTGCGTGTGAGTGATGCCGCCGATCTTCGGAAACTCGCGGTAGAGGTGCAGATGCGTTTTGGTGTCGCTCGATGGCCGCAGTTTGCCTTCGACGACTTTCCCTTCGAGATCGAGCACGACGATGTCCGCCGGGGTGAGCTGGTCATAGTCCACGCCACTCGGTTTGATGGCCCACAGGCCGCTGGCATGATCGATGCCGCTCACATTGCCCCAGGTGAGGCGCACGAGGCCGCTGGCGGGCAGGGCACGGTTGGCTTCACAGACTTGGTGGCGGAGTTCGTCGAGGGTCATAGTGCTTCGTGCTCATGCGGAGAGGTTCTTCAACCAAAACGTCAGCGTTTTCGGTGACTCGGCCTCCTCGCCGATTTCCTTCCAGATGAAGGTGGCCTGGAGTTCGGGATGCTTGGTGTAGCCCTGACTCTGCCAGAATGGATCGAGCGTGCGATACCCAGCCGGACGCAGCGGATGAGCCGCCGGACGGTCCACGGCGCAGAAGGTGGCGATGCGGGCACCGATGGCTTTGGCGTGAGCTTCGCGGCGCTGGAAGAAGGCTTTACCGAGGCCGAGCCCTCGATACTCCGGCAGCAAGATGGATTCGCCGAAGTAGCAGAGGTCCCTCAAATCGTAGCCACCCGCCTTCACGAAGGCCGCCTGAAACTCGGGACCTTCTTCCACCATCGGCAGGCAAGTCGTGGCACCGATCACGCGGCCTGCGTCAAAGGCCAGCACGACGAGGCTGCGCTCGCAGCGGAGGTAGCTTTGCAAATACTCGCGTTCGTATTCGAGGCTGCCGTCATAGAGATATGGATACTCGCGGAAAACGGCGATTCGCAGGCCGCCGAGGGCATCGAGATACGGCTCAAGCGCCGCGCCATGGAAGTTTTGAAGCGTGATCTCAGGCATGAAAACGGGCGTTACTTAGCTGCGTCGGCTTTTTTGATCTCTTCGGGCTTTTTCTCCTCCGTCTTCGGATCAGGCGGCGTGCTGGGCACGGCGATGAATTTCGCCTTTTCGGGATCCTGGCGTGGGAGCGTGCCCTGGAGCTTCTGAAGCTGCTCGGGGCTCTCTTTCCGCGTTTCAGCTTTGGGTGCCGGAGGCGGGACCGCGGCAGCAGCAGGCTTGGCTGGCGTCTCGTCCTTCGGCGCGGCGGCTTTTTCGCAACTGGTCAAAGCCAGGACAAAGGCTGGCAGGAAAAGGGCAAGACGTGAGATCATGGTGGTGAGGTGCGTAAAACCTCGCCGAGGCGTGGCACGAATGCAATGCGCCGCCTCGTCTACTCAATCGCAGAACGTGAGGCTGGACATTCCACCGCCTCGCGCTCCATTCCCGCCCCGCCACTGTCATGAAGCTTCTCTTCTCCCTCCTTTTCCTCTGCACCGCCGTTTGGATGCCCGCACAGGACGCCGCACCAGCCTCCGAGCGAACCGCCATCGAGTTCAAGGACGGCGATAAGCTGGTGCTGCTGGGAAACACTGTCTTCGAACGTGAGCAGCGTTACGGTGCCTTCGAGCCTCGCCTGGCTCTCGCACTTGGAGATACCAAAGTCAGCGTGCGAAACCTCGCATGGAGCGGTGATACCGTCTTCGGGCATGCCCGCTCCTACTTCGGCCCGCCAGAGGAAGGTCTGCAGCGTCTCTCGGGTCATCTCGACATGCTCAAGCCGACCGTCGTGATGCTTTGCTACGGCTCCGAGCTGGCTTTTGAACGCCTCAAAGGCCTGCCGGACTTCCTCACCGGTTACCGCAGCCTCATTGACCTCATCCGGGCGAAATCCCCCGGCGTGCGCATCGTGGTGGTGGCACCGCCGCCGCTCGTAAACCTCCAAGCCCCCCTGCCTGACCTCACCACCGAGAACAAAAACCTCTCCAGCCTCCGCGATGCGCTGCGCAAATTCGCGATGATGCAAAACGCCTTCTTCGTGGACTGGTTCGAACTCATGGGCGGAGTGCCGAAACCTGGCCTCGCCTCCAAATCACTCACCGAAAACGGCGTTCACTACACCCAGGAAGGTTACGAAAAGCTCGCCTCGAAGCTCGTCGAAGGTCTGGGCCTGAAAATGCCGGAAGCCCCCTCCCCCGCCCTCGAAAATCTCCGCCGTGCGGTCATCGCCAAGGACACCCTTTTCTTCAATCGCTGGCGTCCCCAGAACGAGACCTACCTCTTCGGCTTCCGCAAACATGAGCAGGGCCAAAACGCGAAGGAGATCCCCATGTTCGACCCACTCATCGCCGAAGGTGATGCCACCATTCAGAAGCTGAAGGCCGAAGCACTCTCGCAAGCACGTCGTCCCTGATCGGACTCAGGGCTGGCCGGTTTGAGCGAGCACCTTGTCCCGCAGCGCCTTTGTAAAAGCCACCGCATCCATCGCGGAAGTTGGCAAAACGGGCACCTCAATCGCTGTGCCCAGGGCTTTGAGACCCCAAATCTCCTCCAGACGCTCCGGCATGGCTCCGAGTACGTGGAGGTATTTCAACCGATCACCCTCCGCCCGCAGCCGCTCGGCCATTTTTTCCAATGCAGCCGGCACGCGAGGCACGGTAGCAAAACGCAGCGTGCGCAGCACCGGCTGGCCGGTGAGTTCGTGCGCCATCGAAAGCATCGTGGCAAGCGCCATCGCGGCGGATTCCTCGCCCGCACCATACGGCACGAGCACCATCGTGACATCGTAAGGCATCTGCTTGCCCGCCAGTTCGGAGTCGATGTTCGAGCACTCGGCCCCCGCCGCTTCGAAGCGATCCCGCCGTACGCTGTAGCCCATATTTTCCTCCCCAAGAGTGGATTGGAGGTAACCAGGCACGGCTTGCAAGGCGTCGGCTTGCTTCAAAACATCCCGCAGCAGGTTCGTGTGCTTTTCGAGGCCGCCGAGGCTGATGTCTCGCTTCAAGGCCAGCGCATATTTAAAGCTGCGATCGGCCTCGCGGTCCTTTTTCCACTGCCAGATGCCAAAGCTGGCAATGCCCAGTATCACCGTGCCCGCAGGAAAAAGCACGAGCGCGGCCCGGATCCAGCGTCCGGGATCGGAGGAGGCCTGAGGAGGAGAATCGGTCATGAGGAATGAATGGCTGAATGCACGGCCTGCGCCGCCCGCTGATACGCACCGCCGCTGCCCAGCATGGCGACGACGGAGGCCAGATCGGCCTGGAGAGCCTCACGGCGGTGTTTTTGCATCAAAAGCTCGGACGTGGCCTTCGCGAGGGTATCGGGATTCAAATCGTGCTGCACGAGCTCTTTTACGACCTCGCGCTTCGCGAGGATGTTGATGATGCCAAGATGCTTGATGCGCACGACGAGCTTGGCAACGACGTAGGTGGGCCAGCTTACATTATAGACGAGCGTGTAGGGCAGCCCAAAGCAGGCCGCCTCCAGCGTGGCCGTGCCGCTGGCCACCGCGCCCGCCTCGCAGCGCTGCATGAGGTCATACACGGTGCCCACCTCGATCCAGCGCTTCGCCTCCGGCACGCCGAGGGCATCCGCCATCGTGCGCATGTGCCCAGCGAGCGCCTCATTGGCCGCTGAAACCGCAAAACGCGCCTCCGGCACCGCCAAGCGGATGGCCTGCGAGGCCTGCACCATGACCGGAAACAAGCGCCGAACCTCGTTCAGCCGACTTCCAGGAAACCAGCCCACCAGAGCAGTCTCACGCTTCCAATCTCGCCGGAGCGTCTGAACGCGATCCACCATCGGATGACCGCAGAATTCCGTGCGCAACCCGCTCTTCTCGTAAAAAGCCTTTTCGAAGGGGAAAATGCAGATCATGAGGTCCAGCACCTTCGCCATCACCTTCACGCGCCCCTTCTTCCAGGCCCAAACTTGCGGGCTGATGTAATAGAGAATCTTCCCCGCGTAGCCTGCGGCTCGCAGCGACTTCGCCACACGCAAATTGAAGCCCGGGTAATCTACGAGGATGACCGCCTCAGGCCGCTCAGCCAGGATTTGCGCCTCCACCGCCAGCTTCTTCTCTTTGAAGTAACGGTAGATTTTGAGCACCTCCCACAGGCCCACCACACCCGCCTTCTCCACCCAGTCCTCGATTCCCTGCCCCGCCACCTCCCGCATCTGACGGCCGCCGAGTCCACTGACCTGCAACTCCGGTTCCAGCACCTTCATTTCACGCAGCAAACCCGCCGCATGAGTGTCTCCGCTGATTTCTCCGGCAATGATGAATACCCGTGTCATGCGAAGCACAGGAGGGCGGGAATCCAGGAGAGAAAAAACATCGACACAAGCCTAGCCGTGAGGTCCGGGCGGTCAAACGCCATGCGGGTCGAATGCCAAAACTACAGCCCGAAATCTTTAAACCGAGATTCGACCTCCGCTTCCTCACCGATCCCTCTTCTGGTCACTCAGATCACTTCCGTCCCAAAAGGGACTATTCCCACGCTTGAAGCATTTACGGCTAGGTCATGGCCGTCTGCCCCCCCCTCACATTTGCATGAGATACGGTTTTTCTCATTTCTACCATGATGAGCCTCCAAAGGCCTCCAAAACCAAGATGAGCCTCTGGCACCCTTGTATTTAACGCTCCATTTCGAACCAAACAGGTTTTTCCATAGCTTCTAAATACCGTCTGCAACTTTTCCAAAGGGATCTACCCGCCCTTTCCGTCTCACTTCACCCTCCTCCCTTACCCTTCTAGGCCTTTTTCAGGCTTTTCTATTCTCATTTTTACAATTTAATCATATAAATTTCATATTACCCTTGAAACAATTGTAATCTTAGTTTTTATATATAAGAAGACGCCATGAACGCCTCACGCAACATCCTCCTCGCCGCCGCCGCCCTCCTCTTTGCGGTATTCGTTGTCACCGCTTCCGCTCAACAAGGCTATTACGCCGCCGGTTACTACGCCGCCTCCCAGGCCCAGCAGGCCGCCGCTGACGCTGAAAACCAAGCCGCTTGGGCCGCCTACCACCGCCAGCAGCGGGCCAACGCCCAAGCCTGGGCCACTTACCACGCCCAGCAGGCCGCCGCTTCCCACACTTCCCCACGTGCCTCCCCCGTCGCCGCTCCCCCTGCTCCCGCCACCGGCAACGCCCAGATTCGCTTCGACGGCCGTTTCGCCTCCGTCGGCTCCAGCGCTCCCGCTCAGCTTCAGCAAGCTGTTTACGCCGCCAACAAGCTCCAACACAAGCCCTACGCACCAAAAGCCGCAGGATGACTGGCCTCATTGCCCGTCATCCTGCTGGCTTCAAATGCTCATTTTTGTAATACGATTCTCGCTCTCGAAAACAAGCCACCCGACAAACCTGCGAATCAATCCCTCGCGAAGCCCCCAAATCACCCCCAAACCTCTCATCCCCAATAATCCCATGAACGTCTTCGCGCTCTCCTCCCCCACCGCCTCCAACGAAACCTCCCTCGGCTGGAACCATCTGCCTGCCTATGATGAGGTCATGAGCGAACTGCGCGGCCTGAATCACCTCGATATCAATGCCCCGCTGGCGCCCGAACCCCGCGCCAACAATCTCCTCATCGAGTCCTTCTGGAGCGCTTTGACCCGCTCAAACACGATGGTCGCCGCTTAAAAATGGCTTACTCGCGGATCACCTCAATGCCGCTGAGCAAGGTTTCGCCCTCGTTGGGCGTCAGAAAGAAAGTCAGCATACCGTCGGTAACTTCGATGTGAGAAAGAGTCTCGGTCTGAGCGGTCAATTCAGCGGGCTGAAGATGGGTGAGCGCGATTTTTCCCTGCATGGTGACATCAAAACGATGCTTCGAGCTGTCCGGCGATGAGAAGACGAGTTTGACGGTGTAGCGGCCGTTTTGGAGGCCGCTGAGTTTGGCGCTGCGCAGGCCTTTGACGCCGCTGGCGGCCACCCACGGCCAACCGGTGCCTTTTTTCATCCAGAGCGAGTGCTGGAAGAAATACTCGAGCTTCGCAGGCTCGGTGACGAAGTCGATTTCGGGCGAGGGACCTCCCACGCTGGGGAAATCGAGCCAGAGGGTGCCGTCGCGTGTTTTGCGGTCGCCGGGAGCACCGAGGTTGATGCCGATACGTTGGATTTTGCCGTGAATGGCGGCTTTGGGCACGGCACCCCAGGTGGCCCATTGCTCGAAGTCTTCGGACATCGAGTAAAGCGCGAGTCCCATCGGCAGCGGGTAGCTGCAGGTGCAGCCTTCGTAGAAGTAAGGCACGTTCAAGATGCCGCCGGCGGGCACGATGCTGTTCGTGCAACCGCTGCGCGGCCCGCTGATGTGGATGGTGCCGCTTTCGACCTTCCTGTCGTAAAACGCGGCGGTGCCGCTGCGGAAAGTGAAGATGCCGCCGTAGTCGAAGCCGCCGTCGCAACCGTAGCTTTTCGGAAAGACGCGTGGTTCTTGTTCGAGCGTGAGCGGATTGATGCGGAAGCCTGATTTCGGCTGATCGGGAGACCAGTCGTTCTCTTGCGTGGGTGGGCGATACTGCGCCTGCTGGATGCTTTGCTGGTCCACGGTGCCGAATTTCGCGCGGAGTTCCGGCTGCTCGTATTCATCAAGCACGCGGCCGGTGTAGATGTCGCTGAAGACGGGCGCGAGGAGCTTGTAATCGACCTTTCCTTGGCGGTTCTTGGCATCGAGCCAGTCCTTGTCCGCCGTGATCATGACGCCATCGACGATCTTCGGCTGCGGCGAACGCTTGAAGTTGCGCAACGCATCATCAAACCACAGCACGCCGAGCGGTGCCTGCACCAGCGGGTCTTCGTTCGCGTTCCAATCGGCGAGGTAGTTCGTGGAGCCGGTGAGTGGGCCGCGGGTGTGGAGGAGTTTGCCTTCCAAGCTGACGAGTTTGCCTCCCAGCGGCCGCAGCGCGAATCCGATGGCTTTGGAGCCAAAAATGATGTTCGCGAAGTAGCGCGGGAGTTCGGACTTGGGCGACAAAACGGCCACGCGTTCGCCATAAAGGCCGGTTTTGACGAGGCGAGTGCGCAGAGTGCTGTCGTCGCTCAACACGATGAGGTGGAACTGGCTGTTGGTGAGCAGCGCTTCGATGAAACCGGGCTTGGCGGGCTCGGTGAGCATCGCGTAGCCACGCGTGGTGCCTGCGGCGTCGATGCATTTCTTCGCCAGGTCTTCATCAGCCTTTTCGAGGACGATCTCGCGCTTCCAGCGCTTTATTTCGCCGCTGCCTGAACCGAAAGCCTTGAGAACACCATCCGTGGTGACGACGAAGCATTTGTCATCGGCGAGGATGACGCTGTGGGCGTTGGTGAAGGTTTCGAAGGGAACTTCGGTGTCGGCGGCGTGGACGGTGCGCTGGATGCCTTTCTGGCCTTCGGCGCGTGGTTTGTCCTCGTGGCGCTTGGCGCTGATGGCTTCATCGAAAAGGAGGCCACGACGGCGGAGCTTGGCGGCTTCTTTTTCGGCGGGTGTGGAGGCAAACCAGCCACCGGTGTAGCGACCGGCAGAAGGCAGCTCAAACTCTTTGATGTCGCCGGTTTTGAGATCGAGACGAGCGGGATAGGCGGTGCTGCATGGGACGATGAGGTCGTCGCCATTGATGAGGAGGTAGCCCTGCGGCGCGAGGCCGCCCATGGCCTCGGTGGCATGTGGGTGAACGCCGTACAGGTAGGAGCAGCGGTCGTTGCGCCAGATCTCCGCACCAGTGGCGGCATCGCAGCAAAAGACAAAAGTGCCTTCGAGCGGCCAGACGCCGGCGGCGAAGTAAACGCGGCCCTCTTTGGCCACCGGACCGCCGCGCACGGGCCACACGGAGATGAGGCGCTGATTGCCGAGAAGCAGGCGATTCGATGGAACGGCCCGTTTTTGCCAGACCTCGGTGCCGTCCGTGAGTTTCACGCAGCGGACGAGGCCGTCATCGGAGCCAAAGATGGCGGTTTCACCGACGATGACAGGTGCGAACCGCACGGGGCCATTCGCGAGGGCTCGCCAAAGCTCGGCGCCGGTGTCTGTTTCGAAGGCGATGACGCAATCTTCACGCGAACTGCCGACAAGGAGGCGCTTTCCGGCAGCGACGGGCTCGTAGCTGCGATCAAACTGCAAGCGTGGCTCTTTGAAGGCCGGGCGCAGCGGCGGCAGCTCGCGACTCCA
>Ga0114981_10000213_pt1 | contig 35711 bp, 61 predicted proteins | sample S_140806_MF_Meta_FD_87028 | JGI IMG/M metagenome (GOLD analysis project Ga0114981, IMG submission 87028) | Freshwater microbial communities from Lake Simoncouche, Canada to study carbon cycling - S_140806_MF_MetaG | ecosystem: Environmental > Aquatic > Freshwater > Lake | place: Lake...
GAACCATTAGATTCTAGTCCTAGTCCTGCTACTCCACTAAAGGATAGGGTAGGAGTTCCGTAGACTGCTGTAGTGGTTGTGGGGATGTAGGTGTTAGCTGTTGAGCCTATTTCTAACTGACCGCCCCAAATATAGTTTGTTTTGGCTGTGGTTTGAGTAAGTGAAGCATCTGCATTGGTAAAAGTAAAATATGTCTGTAATGATGTTAAAGATAATGTTGTTGCAGTAACTGTGCAACGATACCAACCATTGCCAGCAGAAGTGATTGTTCCTGAAAGATTAGTAAATCCACTACCAACTACGGCTGTTGAGCCTAATGTGCCACTTGATATATTAAACCAATATCTTGACCCATTTGCTCCATCATAAAATGTTATATTTAAATAATCTGAATCTACTTTTTTGGCATACACGCTTGCCGTATAAGCTGTTGTAGTAATGCTTGTTACAGATTTATAAACAAAGTTATTGGTTGATGTGGAAGTAGAAAGAATACTATTTCCAGTTGATGTACTGTCAGGTGCGGTTGTAACATTTGCTGTTATTGTTGCCGCAGGAGTTCCAACAATCCACCCACCAGTAGTAAAGTTTTGACTTTGTGTAAATAGATTTTGCCCAGTACCTTTTAATACTTCTGTCTGTCCTGTAATAGTAGTAAATGTACCTGCGGCTGGGGTAGTAGAACCTATAGTTATGTTATCCATTTCTCCAACATAAGTAGGAGCAATTTCAACAGAATTAACACCTGTAGGCTTTATGTGGACATGACCTGTACCAGTAGGGCTAATGTCTATTTGTGCGTTTGTGCCATTTAAATTGGTAGATACGGCAACAGTAACATTATCGCCACCGCCAGCACCCATGCTAATTTGGGTAGTTCCACCTGAGTTTTTAAGTGCTAAACCAGCAGAGTTTGTAGCTTTTACTATAGGGGTTGTAACGCTAGTAGAAGCTGTTGCCGTTGTAAATGCACCTGTAGATGGGGTAGTAGCACCGATAGTAGTGCCATTGATTGTGCCGCCTGAAATAGGGTATCCAGTAACATTACCACTCTCATCCTCATAGACCGATTTGCTTGCAGGGTAATCGCAGAATACATTTTTAATGCTTGTGCCAAAGTTTACTAATGACCCGCCATTACTAGATGAATACACAGTATCTCTAGTTAAAGTGCCAGCGCCTACTGTTCCAAGGCCTACTTCCCATTGGTTATCAGCATCGTCAATAATAGCGTAGTAGGTTGTATTGGTGTTTCCTATGGCGCTAGAAAAGGTTTGGAAACCATTAACTGTACCACTAAGTGCTATAGTTCCTGTTCCGCTAGTTTGGCTAGTTTCTAATACTCTGTCTTTTAGGACTAAGGCCATTATTGAACCCCTACAATTTTACCGTCTTGTCCACGCACCACTTGTTTAGGTTGGTTTAGCTTATTCATTAGTTCACTAAGCATCATAGCCATTTGGTTGCTATTGTTATTAATTGCAGAAGCTACTGTTTCCATTGGGTTTTGCATCGCTTGTGCCATATCTTCTTCGTGCATATAAGCTGCTTCGCCACCTGATTCATCTGCGCCAATTCTAGCCACTTCAATCTTAGCGCCATTGTTTATATGGGCTAATAATACTTGAGTGTTTCTCTCGGTCATCATCTTCATCTGGGCAACCTTGAGTTCCATCTCTCTATCCATCTGATTGCGTTGTTCTTCAAGTTGGAATTTAAGTTGGTTCTCTTGCGCCTGGTACTCTTGTTTAGCCTTCTCAAGTTCAATCTGCATCTGCATTTTTTGCTGTTCAAGTTGTCCTTGGGCTTGCAATTCACCTTGGCGGGCTTGCATCTTAGCTTGTTCCATCTGCATTTGCATCTGCATTTTCTGTACTTCTGGGCTAGGAGGTTTAGGCTGCCCTTCTTGGGCTTTAGCAGTTTCTCTTAACTTGTCAGCAGTTTCATCAATAATGCCTTCTAATTGCTTACCGGCTTTAAACGCTGTAACACCGAATTTAAGCATTTCTACTAGCATAGGGGTTAATTGTGGTTCTGCTTGCGCGGCAGGCAAAGCCATTTGCATATATTGACCTACGGCAGCTAAGAAAGCGACTCTATCTTGCTTTTCTTGCTGTTCGTCTTGGTAAATCATTGAATCGCTAGTTACTTCAATACGGAAGTTCTTAGCAGACTCATTACGCAATAATTCTAAAGCCTGTGGTATTAACTGTTGGTCTTGTGGGCTAAGTTGCATTGCACCACTAATCTTAATAATGGTGTCATCGGTAAAGTGATTGCAAATGATTTGGGCTTTAATACAAAGCAGCGAGGTAGCGAAATCAACGACTGCGTGTTGTTGCGTTTTGAGTCTACCTGCTGCGTTGTTTGATTTAATAATCTGTGCGCCAAGGGTTTCATTGGGGTCAGTTTGACCACGCTGAATATCAGCAATACCCATTAATTCATAGATTTGACCTTTAACCTGGTCCATTGCTTGATAGCAAGACATCAATGCGCTTGCAAATGGGGTTAAATCTACAAGGTCAATAGCACATTTCATAACTTGTTTTTCAGAAAATGCCATACAGTTACTTACTGGAATCATGGTGTTATTCTCGCCTTCAGAGAACAAACGCTGTAGTTCGCTAGCTGAGGCATCGTATACACCACGCACTTTAAGGGCATTAATCAAGCCATCTATGCGGTCACAGAGTACATCTAATTCTCTAGCTTGGTCTTGGTATATAACAAAGTCAGGGATAGGTTCTAGTGAGTCTGTAGTTAAGGTTGAATACAAAGGCTTTGGACAAGGCCAAAAGTTCTCTAACTGTAGTGGGTCATCTCTTTCATCGAGAATCTTGCCCATTGACTTAGAAATCCATAATACTTTGCCGGTAGTTTTGTCCCAAATCTCATAAACTAGCGCCTCATAAACTCCGTCATCAGACTTATAAGATTGCTTTAAATCGTCAGGTTTGGTGTCTAAAGGTATTTTGTAGCCCAATTCTTCGCCAAAGCGTTCAACAAGGGCTGGGCGCGACATATAAACTTTACGCCAGACTGCGGTTACTTCTTCCCATGTTCTAGCAACGGTGTGTCCAAAGTCTTTCCAATGAACATAGTCTACTGGGCAGCACTCATACTCTATGCGCTCCTCAGACTCATTTTCCATGCCGCCTTCAGTTTCGGCTTCATCGGTATCTTCAGTAACGCTAAGTCCATCTTCAGGTGTGTCGCCATCCGTCATACCTGATTCTTCGCCTACAATATGCGGTTCGTAACGCACCCAGCTAACGCCTCGACCACCTAATAAACGGTCTAATACGCTGTTATTCATAGCAGACTTATAGTCGCCATAGTGTTCTAATTCAAACTCTAATGCCCTTTCAAGCATCATTGATGCGACTCTGCCTATAGGGTCATTGTCCCTAAATCTACGGCTAACATCAGGTCTAGGAAGTCTTGCAAAGATAGCTGGCTGAATAGTCTGAACATTACTCCAGAGAATGTTAAATCGTGCATTAGGGTTTCTGTCGTAGCGGGAATCATCTTTGTACTTTTTAACTATGCGGTCAACTCTGGCTTCCCAACGCTTAAAGCTGCGTTCATAGCCCATAATGGTTTTATACCAGTCCTCGTAACTGTGGTTTACAGTTGCCTTATCATTTGCCATCAAATTCTCCCTGCCGTCTTGATTTTGGTATCTTTCCACATATCATTTAGGCTTACATCGGTTTTACCTACAAACAGCCCTCTAATTGGTTCTTCTTTTGAGGGTAACTTAGCTTCTTCTTTCCAGGCAATGCTTAACATCCTAAAGGCATCAGCGCCATGAGAAGTCCAATCGTGCCTAGGTTTATCCCTAAATACTTTCTTATCTTCATCGTACTCACGCTGGTATTGCCTTAAACATTCAATGCCATCCTCACATCTATGGTCAAACCAAGCCCTAGTTAATGCTAATCGTGTTGCTTGTATTCCATCTTGAAGTGACAAACTTGGCACTATTTTCATAGATTTTAACGCAATTTTGTCTGAAAGTTGTTCAATTATGCTTCTATTTGACGCTAATGTTTTTGCGCGGGCATCATGAGGTAAGTAATGAGTACCATAAACATAGTCCCTTTCTTTCTCTCTAATAGCAATAATGCCGGCATAGAAAGCTACTGGCTGACCATTAGAAGAATGGTAGTCAAGCATACGAATCTCGCCATGTACCACTTGAAACCACCAAATAGCCGTATCGTCTGAGTACCCCAAGTCCCAGGCAGTATGCACAGGAAACATAGGGTCATACTCAATGTCAAGTATTCTGCCTTGGTCAGTAAGCTGGCGCATCTCTTTGCCGTAGTAAGCACCTAAGATGGCACTTTCAAAGTCGCACTCAAACTCTTGTAAGTATTGGTCTTGAGTCATAGACTTGGCAGCATCGTCTAATTCTGACTGTGGCAATAGCCCTGTTTGGCTTGCCCTTAATGTTTTAGCGTACCAAGTATCTGACTTAATCGCGTTGTTATATATGTCCCAGAAAGCATTATGGCCTTTAGGTGTACCAATAAATACTGCCCAGCCTAGTCTGTCTGCGAGGAGTGGTCTAATAATCTCACCCCAAATACGAGGGCGCATATCAGCATATTCATCAAGCACGATACCATCAAGGTACAAACCACGCAGGGAATCAGCATTGTCAGCACCAAACAATCGAATCCTCGCACCATTAATGAGTTCGACCCAAAGTTCAGACTGGTTAGCTTTTGCCATAACTGGCTTGGAAAAGCGTAAAAGGTAGTCCCAAGCAATGTTTTTAGCTTGGCTGTAATAAGGTGCAACATAAGCGTATCTCCCATCCTCTTTGTTTTCAATTAATGCTTTGTAAATTAACTCATTAATACAAGAAACAGTTTTACCACATCGTCTATGCGCTACTATGACAGCCCAGCGTTCTTGTCTTTCATGAAAGTCTAAGAATACATCCCTAGGCTTGTAATCTAGTTCTATATCTATTACTTCTTCCAAGACACCACCATGCGTTGAGGGGCTTTCTCGTCACCTACTACTTCAGTCCTTGCTAACTTAGGTACTGAGTATTCAACTAGGTTCTGGACAATCTCACAAGCCTTGGCTGGATTAGGTTGAACAATAAACTTTCCTGTTTTATCGTCAAATATGCCTTCTGCGGTACTCTGAATCCACGATTGAATAAAAGGTATATTGGCATCAAGTAATGCTTTAATCGCCTCACGGGCTTCTGTAGTGGCTTTATTAGGCACTCCAGCCTTACGACCAGCCCTATTTAAGTTCTTTTCTACAGATTTCGACACTTTATTTTCCATACATTCTCAAGTTGTTGATTTGTATAGGCATATTCTACATCATTTGCAAAAAAGCAACAAATATAAAAATATTTAACAAAATTAGGGTTTATCCCTATACAAATACTGTAGCAATCTGCTACATTGGAGTCATGCAGTAATTTATCAATGTTTATTTAAAGGGAAATCAAATGAAAAACATTCAAGACCAACGCTATATCCCTGAAGGCTACGAGTTGTCATGGGATGACCAAGACCTAGGTATTCAGATTTACTACAAAGAATCACCAACAATAGGCGGCTTATGCTTTGTTGGTAGAGCTATCAAACCTACATGGCACTATCGTTTTAAAAATGCTGAGCAGCGCCAGGCTGAAGTTACCAAGACTTTTGAATGGGTACACGCTCATGCAGAGCGTAAAGCTACTCGTAAAGCTAAAGCCAAAGAAGCATCTGCTAATCATGGTGTAAAGGCTGGTGATGTATTCCTTAGTTCTTGGGGTTACGACCAAACCAATGTAGATTACTACCAAGTTTTATCAGTAAGCAATAAAACTGCTGCTTTTTGCAAAATTGCTCAATTATCTGAATCTGATGGATATTTACAAGGTAATTGTGTACCAGCAATTAATAAGTTTATTGGTAAACCATTTAACAAGTTAATTCAAAAAAGCTCTGTTGATTCGGGTGCTTATATCAAAATTGCAAGTTACGCTAATGCTTATAAGATTGAGCCAGTTGCAGTAGTTAGCAACAAACCAATCTATGAATCATCACATTGGACTGCTTACGCATAAGGAGAATTACATGAGTTCATTAAATCAAACAGCATCCTGGGTAATTGTGGAAAAAGCTACAAATAAGGCGATTGTTGAGACATATAGCAAGAATGTAGCTGATGTACTTGAGCGCAATCAATCCAGTCCATATAAAGCAGTACCAATTTTGCAGTATTTACAAGAATTTAATAGGGGCTTACATGACTTACGACATTAAACGCTGGCGAAACATTTTAGGAGTCTCCCAAGAGAAAGCAGCAGAACTCTTGGGGGTTCATCGAGTAACCTACACCAGATGGGAAAATGGTAACTTTGCAATCTCTAATCCGGTTGTTTTGGCCTGTGAGAGCTATGTGTCTCATTACCCTGGCAATAATTCTAATAAAGCTATTTTGAAAGCTAGGAATGAGTACGAGCAGGCTTATAAAGTGTATTTTAATGAATCACCAAAGGGTAAGCATTTAGTATCTACCCCTTGGTTGCATAACAAATACAAGGTTATAGACTTTACTCCTTGCGATAACCCTTTGCCTTGAGCATTTCATCAAACGCTTGGGTAAGCTGGCCTTGTCGGTTGGTTTCCCTAGGTGTTGCCCCAAATTGGGAATAATCAGGGCGTTCAAAATATTTACGGTCAATACCTTCGGTAGATAATCCTGGTCTAATTTTTAATCCTGGAATAGTAGTTTTAGCCTTGTCTACTATTTCTTGCAGGCTTACAGAATCATCCCAACCACCTTTAAATATTAAACCTTCTCCGCCTGCCCTATGTTGGACTACGGTATCACCAAAACCACCCAATGCTTTATTAAGTTCTTTAATATCTTCATTGGTTAATGGTTTGCCGTTTCTGGTCAATAATGCAGCGTTACCTTTAGACAAATTGCCATATGGCAATGGTGTCACTCTAGTTACTGCTGCACCTGCTTGTTCTAAGTTTTCTGCAGTCTGGGCCACATCTTTTAACAATGCAGGGCTTTTACCTACATTTAAAGTTCTTTGTGCTTTAGCCACAAATAATGGATTACTTTCACCTTCCCAAAAACCTTGTCTTTGGGCTACATCACGCAACAATGATGGGCTTGCTGCTGTTTGATAACGCTGGGCGCTTAATAATTCTGCTTCAGGATTGCCAGAAGCATTTAAAAGGGTTTTGCTAGGAGTTACGGCTGCTTCTGTAGTAACTTGAGGGCGATATAAAGGACTTGCTGCCCTTGCTAATATTTGAGGGTTTCTAGCTAAAGCTACACCTGCTGGAGTTGCCATTAAAGCTGCATTTGCTAAATCCCCATAACTTTTACCTTGTTCATACGCAGCATAATTAGGGTCTGTAATAGGGTTTTTAGGCTGCATAGATTCTATGCCAGTAGCGCTTTCTAAAAATCCTGTAATTGCGCCAGCTTGGCGTGGTTTATTTAAACCCACTTGCATCTGTGGATAACCTGTATAAGCCTGCTGTCCGTCATTTAAACGGAGAAATTCTGCTAATTTATCTGTCCAGGCCATAATTTATCCTACGATGTCAGGGTCGTGGTACTTGTTCATAGCCTTAGATAAAGCCTCTTTGCGCCTCATTCTTTCATTGGCTTTCTTATTAAGCATCTCTCCTTTACCACCTTCTGCTAACTCTAATGGAGGATTGTGTTCTTGACGTTTTCTTTGTTGTTTTTCAAGTGTTGATTCTTTGTGCGGTCTAAGCATAGCGTTCTCTGGTGGGTAGCTTCTTGTCATGTGTTTCATTACATATCCTTCATTTTGTCAGTAATGACTTCTTTTCTTGTTTTGGCGGCTTGCTTGAAGTCTGAAGCACTTGGCGCACCTTTACTGCCAGGCTTTCTCATCTTTTCGCCAGAACCAGCTTTTATGCGTTCTTGCTTTGCGTGAATATTAGCGTATAAACCGTTTTTCATTAGCACTTCCACCTTGCCCTAGCTGCTTTTCCTCGTTCCCCTGTCCATCCTGCTGACCTTGCACAAAAACTATCGTGTCTTGGGCCACTAGACTGTGGTGCTTGTAAATTAGCATTGTTCTTCGCGTTATAAGCTGCCCTACCTTTAGCTGTCATCCCTGCACCTTGTTCGGTTGGCAAATAGTTCTTACCTTTGCCGACTGTAGTCTTTGGAATAGGCTTATCATGCTTTTCTACTGCGGCACGAATTTGGTCTTTGCGGCTCATCACACTTCCTTAAAATGTCCCTTTATTTTATCAAGTAATTGATTTCCATGTGTTTCTAACCAATGTCTGTACTGTGCCACTTGACCGTCAAAGTCAGTATATGAAGTCTTATAAGTTTCATCGGGGGCAATTCCTGTAGTTTCAGGGGTGATGTGGGTGCTAAAAGCATCTACCTTAATCCAGTTGCCGCAAGTTTTTGTAACCAATTCCCACCAATCATCGCCACATATATGCCAAGTGCAAGGTGGAAATATAAAACCTGAAAATCTTACTAAATCACCACCTATTGCAGTAATACCTGACATTCTCCAATCATTCTTGTTTAGCGTATCTTGGCAAGTAACTATGTTCCAAGGGGTTAAACTTTCCATTAGTTTTTTATCCCAATGTTCTGTAACAGGCTGTTGGTCATCACAAGTTAACCCGTAATAAGGTTCATTTGGAAATTTATTAAACACATAATTAAGGGCGGCTACCAGTCCAATGTTGTTTTCTAATACCTCTACAGTCCAAGTATTGGGGTATTCAATCCCCTCGTATAATTCAGAATTACCTTGTATTAGCAAGTAAAAAGGTTCAGTTGCCTTAGTGTCTATATAGGCTTTGATAGCGTTTTTAAGTTTTTCAGGGCGTTTGTAAGTAGGTAATATAAACATTATTGGTCTATGACTCCTGGTATGTGCATCACTTGGTAATTAGTAATAATGCGTTTTGGGGGGTATTTGTTTAATTGTTTAATAAATTCCCAATCGTGACCGTAACCATCACCCCATTCGCAATCTAAATCTTTTTTATGGGCAATGGCAGAAGTACCTATGCGCCCAAATTCTAACCATACTGGGCGAATTTTACCGTTTACATAGTCATCCCAATAAAGCCAATCAGCATCTATATTTTTTGCAATACGCTTTAAATGATTAGCACCAAACATATCGTCATTGTCTAGATAAGCAATGTAATCATATTTAGCTACTAATATTCCTATGTTTCTTGGCGTTCCGCTAAAGGGTGGTTGCTTTTGTATATTAACAAGCCTTACAGGGTATTTACGGGCTATCTCAGCCGTTTTCTCACACCCATCGGCTACCACTATCAACTCACCTATTTCTTGGGCTAGAAAACTCTCTATTGCCCTTGGTAGTTTTTCTTCTCTATTTGTTGCTGCATTAGGGTAATCACCTAGATAACTAGGCATAATTACACTAATCATTATTTCATGTATTTCTCGTAAGCAGCTTCTAACTTAGCTTTACGTTTGCCTTTAGCATGAGTGCGTTCTTCACTCAATGCAATCGCCAATGCTTGTTTTTTTGGTTTGCCGGCAGCTACCTCAGTTTTGTAATTTTTACCTACGCTTTGGGCTGACCCAGACTTGTCCATTGGCATGATGCTTCCTTACTTAAGGTTTTTAAGTTTGTAAAGGGTTGAGTCTATTAACTGGGCTATTTCGTCAATGATGTTTTGTAATTGGGTTTCTTGCGGCAAATCTTTGCGGGCATCATCTACAAAGTTTTTAAGGGATTCTAGGTATTTAACAGCTTCTTTTGGCTGGTGGTATACGCTTGGAAAGGTTGTAATCTTCTCATAACACCCCATATAGGCTTCAACAAAGTCATCTACAAGGCCAACAATTTCATCGTAATAAGTGCCTAAAGCCATATGCTTAGAGAATGAGTCTGTAGACCAATGAAAGAAATGGGTATTGGTTGCGCTGTGCAACATAGTGGCAGCAAACATTGCAACATTAGCGGTTTCAGTCATAAATCACTCCAGTTTTAATGATTTTAATACTTCTACAGCTTCTTCGCTAGAATTTACCCTGTATAAATGTCCACCTTTCCAGGCAGCAATAAACTTTAATTGTTCAGGTGTAAAGACTTTGTGCGCGCCATCTTTGACTTCCATTAAAATAGTATGCCCTTCATAGGCCACAAGTAAATCTGGTATGCCTTTGCCGACCATATGTAATAAGTAGACATCCGCACCGTTATCTCGTAGCGCTTTAACAACATCCTTTTGATTTTTATCAACTTTTTTGATATATGCCATATTTTCGGTTAGTATTCAATAACTTATTGATTATAGGGGAACAAATTGAAAATCCTGTTGCTTGACATAGAAACCTCGCCCAATGTGGCGCATGTGTGGGGAATCTGGCAGCAAAATGTAGGGCTTTCCCAACTCCTTGAATCATCATACACAATGTGCTATTCAGCTAAATGGCTTGGCGAAAAAGACATTTACTTTGATTCTGTACACCAAAGTAGCGCTAAATCAATGCTAGAGGGCATCCACAGCCTTTTAGATGATGCCGATGCAGTATGCCATTACAACGGCACAAAGTTTGACATGCCCACTTTAAACAAAGAATTTTTGTTGCATAAAATGACACCACCGCCACCAATGAAACAAATAGACTTACTTAGGGTGGTTAAAAGCCAGTTTAGATTTCCTAGCAATAAATTAGATTATGTAGCCCAGCGTTTAGGATTGGGCAAAAAGAAAGACCATGAAGGCCATACGCTGTGGATTAAATGTATGGCTAATGATAAAAAAGCATGGAAAACAATGAAAGAGTACAACATTCAAGATGTTCTTTTACTTGAAAAGTTATATAACAGGCTTCTTCCTTGGATTAAACAGCCAATAAATAAAACAATTATGGCTAAAGATAGGGATGGTTTTGTATGCCCTACTTGTGCTAAACCTAGTTTGATTAGTAAAGGGTTTAGGTACACTACTACTGGGGCTTATCAGCGTTATCAATGTAAAGCCTGTGGTGCTTATTCAACTGATACTAGGACTGTAATACCTCACGCAAAACTTAAACATTTAGCATGAAACTAACGCCTGCAATCATTCGTAATTTGTATTCGGCAATTTATTGCATGAAACCGTTTGACAAGTGGGCTATGCCATTGCCGGAAGAAATTAACTTTATTGTGGATAAAGACCCAGAAGTGATGGGTACTTATTTATATACAGATGAAGGGGATTACGAACACATTATTACTATTTCTTCTGCTAAATGTGGTCACCTAGACACAGTTATTCGGGTTCTTTGCCATGAGTGCATTCATATGTCCCGTCATCGCACAAATAAATGGACTCACCATGATAAGGAGTTTCGTAATAGAGCCTTCCGTATTTCGTCTGAATTGGGGTTTGACCCTCTAGAATTGTAGTTTCAACTGCCAAACGGTCTTCCGTGGTAAATGTCGTCATTAGCTAACTCCTTTTCCAAGTTTTTGGCTGACTCGTTCCAGCAACTCCTCACAGGATATTTGGTATTTTCTTTCAAAACGCTTGACACCCAATCCGTGAAGGCCAGAGTTTCCCCGATGGTGTTCTGGGCATAAAGGCAGGATTGGGGATGCAGACCGAACATTTCCATACCGTCTAACATGATGGAGTTCTGCCGGTGTGCCTTCAATCCCAAAGAATTCGGAGCATAGAATACATCCACATTCTGCAATTTTACGGAGAGTGTTCTTTTCATTTTTGTTTGCCATCTGCCCATTCATACCATTGTTTGTAATAATCAATAAATTCTTGCTTAGATGTTCCTATTTTGATACATGACCCATGAGGCTGCACAAGAAAAAACTCTTGAATATTCATGCCATTGTCTGTATCACCTATTACTATAACAACAATAAAGTCTGCTTTTCCAGCAAGTGCTTGCAACATAATACGCTGACCTACGCTTACTTTTTCTTTTGGGCGCTTCCATTCCATTACAAAAAATTTACCATTGCGTTCTGCAATACCATCTAAATCGCTAGGAGTAAATGTAGGCTTATTAGGAATTATTCCTACAAAATCCCCATAATCAACATGGGAAGCTAGCAATGATTTCATTAAGATAGCCAAGTTTTTCTCACTTGGTCATAAGTAGAAAACTCTAATTTAATAGTTTCTTCTGCTAAATCATGGGCTATTCTTGTAGCTGTTTCATATTGGTTTTTAAGTGTTGCGTTGTGATAGCACTTTAATAGTTTTTGTATACGCAGGTAGTTTTCAGAATAGTCGGTCATTTAGTAAGTCTTTCAATATTACGGTTATTTGCTTGTTCTGTACGCCAGGCTTCAAATCTCATCTTGGCTGCTTCCAACTGCCACCTAAGCGCTTCCGTTTCCTCAGTTGCCAAACCAATGGCCTCACATAACTCCTGATAAGCCTGAGATTTATACGCATCCATCTCTTTACCCCCAATAGTTGTTGCTTCTGACTTAGACATTTCAATAGCTTTAAGGCTATGTTTAAATGCCTCGAATTGTGCAAGGTTTCCCTTTGCCTTTGCATAATCTGGCGCTTTCTTGAAAATGAAGTCGATTGCATCATTTGGGTCATAGTCTTTCATTTAAGATTCATCCATAGACCGACTTGCGCGGCAGCATAGCCAATCCAAATTAAAGCGTTACTGTTTGACCCTTTGAAATATTGGGCTAACCCTACGACCAAATACCCAAGCCCTGTTGCTGCGACAATATACCTTTCAAGCATCCCCATTCCCCTTTGTTGCCAGCTTTATAAGCTGTATAAAAATCATTTAATAACTGTTGGCTAAAATTCTTGTCTGCAATGTAATTGCGAAACCATGCCAACCCTTTTTTGTGTCGTAAATTACACAAATATCTTACAGCGCACTCATGTTTAGCTTGTTCATACATTTGTTTTTAAGGCTGTCATAAGAGTCATAACCATTGCCCAAAACACCCAATTCTCTTGCTTTGGCGACAATACCTTCATTGCTAAACATCCATTTCTTATCAATCTTTTCTTTCTTGGGTTCAATAATAATGTCATCTTCCCACCTTTCAGCGTTAAGCCAAGAAGCTGCATATGGTATGAACTCTAACTCAGTTTCTTTAGCTTTCCAATATTGGCAATGATTGTCAATAGCTTTGGCTGCTAAGAGTTGTTGTTCTGCGGTTAATTTTAACCAGGCTTTTCTTGCAGTTGCTTTGCTAATCTTTCTTGGGTACAAAGACCAAAACTCATCAAACATTATCTTCCCCTTTTTTAAATTAATCACCACAAAAACAAGACATTGCTTCATCAGAAAATAAATTTCCTTGATTTTTTTCAAATTCAACCATATCTGCGTAACTTAAAGAATTTTTTCTAAAAGTTACTGTAGATTTGTTCTCAGCTTTTGAATGAAGTTTCATTTTATTTTCCATTTTTATCCACCAATTAGCCCTTTCAGGCTTATCTTGTATTAACGAAAAAAGAGTTTTATCACCTTTCATAAAACATAAATCGCAGTTAGAGAGTTTATTTTGGCCTACTTTTGGCAACCCCAAATCAAAACTATGTGTTTCCCAAAAATCTCCCACATCCTTGCTAGTTATGCCAGCTTGTGCTAAAGGACACATAGAAAGTCCTATTTTTGCAACTCGCCTTTGTTCATCAGCCCTAATGCCTACAAGGTGTTGGTCATCGTCTATATCTAAATTTATTGATTTTAAATACCTACGAATAGTATTAATTTTTAATTCGGAAGTGCAAAATCTCATAAAATTGTTAGGAAGCATTTTTTTGTCATTAATCATCGCTTCAAAAGGTTCACCATGTCTGCTTGCTGTTATTGAGCAAACTTTTTTAAATTTAGGCTTTTCTGAAGTGTATTCAAGCCAATGAATGGGCACATTCCAATTTTGTTCGCAATCCATTACAAATTTAAGGGTAGCTTCATCTTCCTTGCCTGTATTGGCAAAACAAACAATAGCTTCATCAGGCAAAACTCCATCATGGGCTTGGATAATTCTCCAAAGCATATAAGCTGATGTGCGACCACCGCTAAAACTTATAACAGTTGGTTCTTTGATTAAAAATGGATTAGTAATATTCATTAATTATTCCTATGATACCTATCAAGTGGGTTATTAATCATTGATTGAAGTAGTTGGTCTATCGTAAACCAATGCGTTTCTTTCATACCGTTATGGGTATAAACAGTAAAACTCATATTACATAACCTGTTCGTAGGTAATTAACACCAAAGATAACAATAGCCAATACAAGACCTAATAAACCACCTAATGCTATTTCAATAATTGTTTTCATTTAAATCCCCTTTAAGTTAAACAACAATGCTAGTTTCTAATTTCCTACAAGCTAAGTCTATTATCCAAAACCCTAATGTTGTAAAAAAACAATAGAACGACCAACGCCAGCAAGCTGGTGTTATGTCAAGTGATGTATCCCGTTGCAAGGTATTTATGCTGGCTTGACCCAGTTAATAAGGCTATCGCAGGTGTCGACCCTCGCTGCGTTCATTTCCAAACGCCCTCTAGCCCATCTAGCATTTTTTTAACGCCCACAGCATTTAGGGCGGTCAAGAATAAGAAAACCCCAATAATCTTAGGAGGGGTATGTCCCTTGGCATGGGCAACTGCAAACAATTTCTGAACAGGATTTCTCGCTGATTGTCTACAACTACACATACCCCGCCTAAAACTACTGGGGTTGTAACCTATTCAGATTTGTCTGAGATGCCATTCCCGACAATTTATTGTACTACAAATATTTATTCATGTGAAATTCGCCATGAAACCCAAAAGTTGCTAAATTGCTAAGTTCTCTTTCATAGCTAAAATATCTTGCCAACTCTTCTGGGGCAAACCGTACACCATTGCTAACTAAGTAATCGCGATTAACATGGCAAATAAGGTCATCTTCATTTAAGTCTTTGTATACAAACTTAGGCTGGGCGGTCAATTCAAGCAATTTCTTGCTTCTAAGGGAAAACCCTCCATTGCCAACCCTAAGCCCTTCAGGATGCCAAGGCCATACTGCCCCTATGTAGTCATAGTCTAAAAATTCGGGCTTCCAGGCGTTTGCATCAATTACCCACCCATCCCATTGGACAATTAAAACAAAGTCCGTATGAATGTATTTATGCAGTTCTTGAAGGATAAATTTGCTATACGCTTGGCGGCTGTTAATACTCATGTGGTCAATAAACAATTCATTGCCAAATTGAATGTTTCGTTTACTGCGTTCTATGGCTTTTTTAGCTTTGTCCGGCTGAACTGAATCTATTGCGCAAATGGTTACATTACTCAATTTCATCTTGTTTACCAAATGCGTTGTTTTTTAACAACTCAGGCCATATAAGCCAAAAATTAGTAGGAAAGATGTCTTGTCTGGTAACTAACCCATGACTAGCTTCCTCTATTCTTGCGCCTAAAAGCATAAATTTATCGCTTGGTATACCCCTAATTCGCCAGTTGGAAACGGCAGCTGGGTCTACTTTGCACATTCTTGCCACCTTTGCAGTACCACCAAGAAGGTCAATAATTGCGCTATCTGTGAGTTTTAATTTTGTATCCATTCACGCAGTTTAAACTAAATGTTGTTTAATTGCATAGACTTTACTTTTTTTGTTTACTTGTGTTAAAGTGTTTATATAGCAATTTTGCTATGCAATTTAAGGGGAACTTAAATGAGTCAATTAAACCAACTGATGTTAGAACATGAAGAATTTTTAGAGTCAGCTTTAGATGACATGGAATTTGGCGGTGAGTTAAGCCAAGAACAAGTTGATTGCATACGCCAGGCTTGTGGCAAACCAAAGCGCAATGTAGTGCTTAAAGAATTATTTAATGACTTTGGCGCAATTTTTGGAGGTGCAAAATGAACCAATCAGAAAGCATTGCTAACTTAGCTAAAGCGTTATCAATCGTACAAGGGAAACTAACTTATGCTGTTAAAGACTCTGCTAATCCTTTTTTCAAAAGTAAGTACGCTGATTTGGAGTCTGTGTGGGATGCTTGTCGCAGTTTATTGGCTGAAAACGGCCTCGCTGTTATGCAGTTCCCTGGCGAGTTTATTGACGGATGTATGTCATTAACTACAATTCTTTCCCATGCTTCTGGCGAATGGATTGGTCAAGAGATGTCTGTGCCGGTTACTAAACCTGACGCACAAGGCGCTGGGTCAGCTTTAACTTATATGCGTAGATACGCATTAGCAGCAATAGTAGGAGTAGTGCAAGCAGACGATGACGGTAATGCCGCTTCGACACCTAAACCCGTAGTAAAAGCAAAGGAAATTTAAAATGGCGTACATCCCAAAAGAAGGTTCAGGAAGTCTTTTTCGCAATGACCGCAAAGAAACTCCAACTCACCCAGACTATACAGGCAGCATTATGGTCAATGGGCGTGAATGTTATTTATCTGCGTGGGTTAAGGAAGGCACAAAGGGCAAATTTTTTAGCGTATCTATTGGCAAAGAAACACAACCTAAAGGCTTTACCCCTAAAGGTGGTGATGAAATGCCAAAACATCTTGACGATGTACCTTTTTAGGAGATAGCCATGCTAGGTCATATCAAGGATGTTATTGGTGATAAATGTCGAGTAATTAACGAGAATTTTAATGTTGATGAAGAAAGGCAATTAATAGCATTTGAGGCTAATGACCTAGCTACTATTATTAAAGATGTTATACAGACTTGTGCTGATTGTTGCTTAAATGATACAGACCGTGAAGCAATTTTAGAATTACTTAATTAAATGCAAATAAGGGGAATTTTATGTCACAACATTGGTACTGCGCCATTACAGGCGAACCCAGATATACATCTGTCAGTAAAAAAACTGGAAAAATCCGCAACACTACACTTAGAGATGCAAAAGCTGCGCCAGGAACGCTTGTACCAAGTGTCAGCACTATTACAGGACAATTATCAAAAGACGGCCTACAAACCTACTTTCAGCAAGAAGCCATCCTTGCCACCCTTGCTAATCCTTGCCTAGATGGGGAAGATGAAAAATCTTACCTAAGTCGCGTTATTGAATTAGCTAAGAAAAAGTCCCAAGATGCTATGGCTAGGGGAACTCTTATACATGACTTCATGGAAGCGTTTTACAACCAAGAATATATGCCAGAGATGCCAGCATATGTCCAAGTAGTAGACAAGGCCATACAAGCCCATTTTGGCACTCAGCTTTGGATTCCTGAACAGAGTTTGGTCAACCAAGAAGGCTATGGTGGGCGCTGCGACCTTTATTGCAAGCCACGCTTTGACTTTGCTGGGGTAGTTTTAGATTTCAAAACAACAATAAAAAGCCATGGTGAACAAACACCCTATTATGAGAATACACTACAGCTTGCAGCCTATAGAGAAGTCTTAGCCCCATCAGCTAGGTGTGCAAATGTGTACATTAATGGCGATACAAATGAAGTCGCGATATACGAACATAAAGAACAAGACCTTAAAGATGGCTATGAGGCTTTCTTAGCTTTGTTAAAAGTCTATAAATTAAAAACTGGGTTAAACTAAACTTTGAGGCGGCAGATTGGCTATCCCCTTGCCAAACCATACACATCACGGAGTGTTCTGTCGCCTCACCTAATTCTGGGCGTTAAGCCGTCAATGTAGGATGCAGTAATTGGGTAATTTTGCGGCTTTCTCGCCCATTGGTAGCAACTGCCAAATACAGCCCATTTGTATATACATTGATACATTTGCACAAATACAACACTTAGGGTTTATCCTAATACTAAATTGCATGAAACTTTAAGAAACTGATTGGGCTGTTTAACTTAAAGGGGAATTTTATGGGAAAAGACGGTTATTACATTTCTAGCGTTTATATTGGCAATACTTCAGTTGACCTGTATGGGTATGACGGAGAAATAGAATACGCTTACATTGGGGATGAAAACATAACAGAAATGTTACATCATTTAGATGTTTGGCCTCAGGTTGAGGCTTTAGCAGAAAACAAAAAATAAGGGGAAACTTATGAAATATTTATTACTATTAGCACCATTGGCATTAGCAGCTTGCAGTTCTTTTGAAACGCCTAATGTCAGCTTAGAAACAGACAAACAGGCTTTTCACATGACCAGAAGCCAGGTTATTCTTGGCATTAATGAATGTGAGTCTGCTGGTACACGACCAGTTGTAATCACCGCCAAACGCAAGATTAATGGCGTTACAAGCGATGTTCCTGTAGAAGTAACTTGCCACCCACGCTATAGAATATTTAACTAATGCGTAATGACATCTACAAGCGGCTTGAAAATGAACCATACCCATGTCAACATTGCCAATACAAGGAAAAGTGCGCTACAGAAGAATTAGCCTGTAGGCGCTTTCTTTGGTATATCAATGAAGAAAGGTGGGTTTGTGCGGAACAAGATGAACCTACTGAGAAACTGTTTCAAATGGTATTTGACCCTAATAATGAGGAGTCAATGCAAACTTATCTTCGTAATGTACGCAAAAGGCGTAGGAAAGGCCAAAATGTTGAACAGAGTAATTAACTTAATGTCTAAAAATACTGAGATGTTTAAAAATGACAACACCATTATGTTTGACATTAAACACCTTAGTATTGAAGAAAAACGCAAGGAAATTGAAAGGTTTAACCCTTTTATTTATGTTTTTGGCTATGAATTACAAAGCAAACCTTGGTTAAGCTATGAGGAAAGGTATGCTTAAAGTGTCTATAGCAGCATTTTTGTTAATAATGCTTATATTCTTAATGTGGTCACATAGCAAACTTTCTACAGAAGTCTTTGCTTGTAGCGACCTTCCTAAAAACGCACCGGCAGATGTGAGGAATTTATGCAAATTGAAGTTGAAATTATAAAAGAACATAAAGATGGTTCAGCCGATGCTTTAGTGCATTTTGACAAAGATGGCCTATCTATTTTGGTGCAGTACGGCATTTTAGACATGTTAAATAAAGCTGTTGAACACTATAAAAATTCAATAGATACACCTGTTAAAAAAAGGGGTAAAAAATGACTGTATTTATAACAGCAATGGCGTTAAGCGGAATGATAGCTTGGTCAATAGTAATTGTGATTGTGGTTTTAATTCACATGGAGAGTAAATAATGGACAACGATTACATTTATACGCCAACTGGCACAGACATTACAGTACGGTGGAAATTAACTGGTTGGATTCCACCTTCAGAACAACAAGAATATTTAAACAAATGGAAGTATTACCAAGAATTGCCATTACGCAAACTAGATGACCAGGCTAAAAAAGAATACGAAATGGTAATGAAAAAAGCTAAAGTAATGCGTATTCGTTAGCCGTTTTTAGCCATATCTAATGCTTCGGTTTCTTCTCTGTCTACTCTAGCAATCCAACCTTTGCCAAAGATAGGGAAGGTCTTTAATGACTTATAGTATTCGCGTCTAGTTTCAGAGAATTTTGCGATAAGATTTGCGCTATTACTGGCGGAAATAAGTTCTCTTGTTCTTGGGCCGATAACTCCGTCAGGTACGCAGCCAATAGACTGTTGAAGCAATTTAACACTTCTGCCTGGCCCTGCGTTAACTCCCATTGAAAAAGTAACAAAATCGAGTCCCCTAGGTAATACTTCACAATAACAAGGCCTCCAGTATTTAAGTTCGTACAAAGGGGCTACATCGTCTTTGGTTAGCTTTTTAAGGCTTTCTACGGGATGACCTACATACTCCTCCCAAACACGCTTGGTGACCCCTAAATTCGTTTCACCGCCTGGGTCTGACGGATGATTAACCCAACCACCTTCTGATTGTAAAACAAGGTCTAAACACTCTTTAAAGTTACTTGCCATTCTTTTTCATATCCATAATTTTTTCTAGGGTTCTGCCGCCAAAGTAAAATGACATTATAAGCATGCCCCATTGACCTAGCAATTCCACATAATTGTTGTTTACTTCAATATCCCATGCAGACATAGTGGCAAAAGTAGAATAAACAACCAATATAAATACAAGGGTCATTGGTCTAATGTTTTTGGATAGCGTAGAGTCGCTAGACATATCCGCTTGTAAGCGTTTAGTTAATTCTTGTGCTTCGTTTATGTCAGCTTGAATGTCGGCTAATTTGCCTTCTTGGGCTAATTTAGCTAAGTCTAATTGGGCTTGTGCTTTAGCCGCAGGGTCAGGAATTAGCTTGTCAACCAGCTTCATTCCTACGCCAATAATGTCATCTATGCCAAACATAATTACTCCTTAATGCCCCAAGTTAAATACCAAGCTATTAATGCCGCTATAAAAAAACACCAAAACTGTACCCGCCTAACTTCTTTTAAATCATGTTGGTATGCTTCGTTTGATTTTCTTTCCATGTTTTCAATGTCTAGCTTAATCTTTAGCACCGATTCCCATTCTTTTGCACCGTATTTTTTAACAAAGTCTATTTTTAATTTAGCTTCTTCGTCACTTATTTGTTTTTTGTGCTTCCAGGACTCTAAGGCTTTTATTAAAGCCTTTTCTTTTTTTAATTCTGCTTCTCTTTCTGCAAATCTTCTTTCTTTGGCTTTTTCTCTGGCAACATCCACTCCATCTTGCTGTATGTTGCTAATAGACTGAGATAAGCCCTTACTTGCAGTTCTGCTTGCTTCAAGGCTGTCTGTAAGTCCTTTGACGCCTTCTGATATTCCATAGTCCACATTATTAGCCCACCTTAATGTGGCCTACGCCAGCTAAATAAGTTACAACGCCTATTGCCGCAACACCAATAAACCAAAAAAACTTGGTAACTACAGACCTACCAACAGAGGTATAGACATTCTCAATAACTCTTTCAGTTACTTTTTCAACAATATCTTCTATTTCTTTGTCGGTTAGGCTAGGCATTATGCTTTCTTTCGTACAGTTTTTTTAGCTACTGTTTTTTTGGCAGCAGGTTTCTTAGCGGCAGGCTTTTTAACAGGCAAATCAAAAGTTTCAATTTTAGGTTGAAAGCCAAATTTATCTAATATCCAAGTAAATGTAAAGTTCATGCTAATTCTTTCCAAGTAATTGTTGTTTCATCCCAAAAATAAAATTTATCGTCAGTTGGTTTTTCTACTGGTGCAGTCCATTTATTGTTTACAAGAACCCAACTAGCGTATGGCTTTGGTTCGGTAAATACACCATTGCTATATGTATAGCCAACGCCAACGCTGTTATTTAAGACAGCTATTGTGCCTTCTTCGAAAGCAGGCGGTGGATTGTCAGGTTGAGTTTCATACTCAATATAGTTAATAACTAACCCGTTTTGAATGATTGCGTATTTGTTCATAGTCTTATCCAAAATATGCAGTAATAATAATTACACCTGAACCACCAGCGGCACCATTAGCAAAACTACCACCACTACCTGTACCTGCTGTTCCTCCAGCACCAACAGCATAAGCGTATGTAGATGTTAATGATGTAATAGTTTTTTCTAAATAACCTCCTGCACCACCTCCTGCTCCCGATGCCGAACTTGATGTACCTTGAGATGTGCCACCACTTCCCCCGCCACCAGTATTGGCAACACCTTCAATACCATTATTATTTGTTGCAGAACATGGACCGCCACCACCAAATGGTCCGTTTCCTCCAGCACCGCCAGGGTAAAAAGCTGTTAAAGAACTAGAAGCTCCACCACCTGAACCACCAGTAATATTTACATCTCCACCTGTTGCGGCACCACCAGAAATAGAAGACGCATCGCTTCCTCCTGTTCCACCATTGGCTGTAAGAGAGGCTCCAAATGTTGTATTACCACCTGTTCCTCCATTACCTCTAGTTGTTCCAGCACCTTCACCTCCACCACCTCCACCAATCATTTTTACATAAAGCCATTTAGCCCCAGTAGGTGTTGTATAAGTTCCGCTACTGCTTGTATATACAGTTACTTGTGGCGCAGCATATACAGCAAGCGTTCCTGTAGTTGCTGGCAAAGTAAGCGTATTAGTACCGGCTACGGCAGTAGCTACTAAGGATATAGTTCCTGAAGTTGCACCAGTTACAGCCACGCTAGTTGCTTTAACGGTTGATGGTGTTGTAGCGCCAACGGTAGTACCGTTAATCGTACCACCAGTAATTGCTACATTATTAGCGTTTTGTGTAGCCATTGTTCCTAATTGACCTAAAGCTACGGCATCAGTAGACAATGTGCCATTAGCTAACCCTGTAATGCGGTTATTACCCATTTTAAGATTACCAGTAGCGGTAGTTTGTCCGTCAGATGCTAATGAACCAGTCATAGCAGTAGCTAAGTCTGTAAGGGTGTTATTAGCCCATGTACTAGCTATAGTTGTGCCTGTTACTACTGGATTACCAGCAGGAAGTGTATATGTACCGCTACCGTTTCTACTCATTTTCTTTTCCTTTTACTCCAGCCCTCATTAATGCGGCTAACTTATTAACATCAGATTTTCTCATTTGTGTTGCACCTACTCTTGCACCCATAGAAGCTGCTGTTGCAGCTAATCCTATTGGGCCACTAACTGAAGTAGCTAACAAAGCTGGAATACTGCTTACTGCGCTTGTTGGGGCAAATTTTCCAACAAATCTTAAAGCATTTTGACCAACGCCACCTTTCGCAGCTTTTTTAATAGCTTCTTGTTCTTCTTGTGTAAATAAACGCATTTTTTTGTCATTTTTAGACAGTTGACGCAACTGTTGTGCTAATGAGTTTTCAATACCAGACATACTAAATTTGCTTTTATCAAGCTGTGCGTTTTCAAGCATATCGGTAAACACTTCAGATTTGCTTAATTTTGCGTAAGTATCTCTAGCTTCTTTCCATTGCTTTAAACCTTCTTTGCTACCACCAACAACAGATGATTCAGGAATGTTAGAAACATAGGTATCAAAGTCATCTTTAAGAATAGTTGCCAAACGTCTTTCATCAGGTTCTGAACTTTTTTGCGCGCCTTGAATAAACTTTCGTAAAGTGCTTAACTCATTGAAATCTTTAGGAATTCCAGCTTGTGTCATTTCATCTAAAGCTACTGCTATTTTAGGGTAAAGCCTAGGGTCATAACCTTCATTACGCAATTCTTTACCAATGCCAGCCATGTTTGTAGCAAAGTCTTTAGCGTTTAATTCAACACCAGATTCTTTTGCGCTTGTAAACAAATTTTTAGAAGTTTGTGCTAATTGTTCTGCGCTTGGGGCAGTTTTTACAATAGATGGTTCTCTGCGTAATGCTTGTGCCATTGTGTTTACTGCTGGTTTGGTAGTTTGTACAACTTCTTGTGCTAATGGGCGCACAACTTGACTAGCTTGAGCCATTGAAGGAATCATGCCAATATTACCCATGTAAGGTGGTAATTTAGCGGCTTCTATAGCACCGCCAACGCCTTGTAATACATCTTGACTTACAGGTGATGTAGGTTGGTATTGTAGTTTTTGGGCTAATTCTGCACCTGCTTGTTGCCCTTGCTGAACACCTTGTTGTGTACCATATTGAGGGCTTGTCATGCCTTTATAAACACCATAAGCAGCGCCTACAGGCTGTGCAACCATACCACTAGCTACAGTTGCAGGCACTTCATACAATGCCTTTAACTTGTCAGCCATTGTGCGTGGTGCTTCTGCTATAGATTGTGGATTTGGTCTTTCGCCAACAACTGTAGGCACATCAGCATTAATAATGTTGCCACGACCTTCAGCCCCTAAATAAGCATTAGGGTCAAATGGTGCAGATTTTGCCAAATATTTATCTGGGTCAAATGCCATTATCTTTGTCCTAATTTTTGCTTAATTTGCGCTGCTCTAGGGTCATTAGGGTTTGAGTTTGCCCATTGCAACGCTTGTTGGTCTTGAGAAGTTAATTGTTGGGCTTTAATTTCAGCAGGTGAACCAACCGCAGCATTTACATCTAATTTATTGCGTTCTGCAATACCAGCATATTCACCACGCTTTTGATTAAATTGTTCAGCAGAAGCGTTGTAAAGTTTACTACTTAATTCAGTAAAATCTTTGCGTTGGTTTGGAGTTAATTTTGTTCCATCAATAACCATTTGTGCATAGTTTCTAACTCTATCTTCTACGCCAGTAGCAGCCATAGCCATACCCAATTCAGACTCTCTTACTACTGAACCTGGGTCTAAAATTTTCATTATTTTTGTTGCAGCAGCTAAGTCACCAGCAGGTGTTGCCATTTTTGCTGCTTGGTCAATTTGAAGTTTTGCAGCTTTAGTTTCTTCAAATCCTTTGTAAATAGGTTCAGCCCTAAAATCACTACGCAATTTAAGTGCATTATCAAATCCATGTTGCCCAGTATTAACGTTTAAGTTAGTTCCACCAGCACGCTTTAATCCAACTTGGTATTCAGCATATTGTGGATTTTTTTGTGCATATTCAAATTCACGCACAGAAGCTGGTGTTTCTGGAATAGATGATTTAATTAATTGTGGAATAAACTCTTTACCAGCACCGTATTGGTCAGCGGTAGCAAGGGCTAGTGCTTTTTTCATGTCGCCTTCATTTACAGCTTCAGTAATAGCTTTTTGTGTGCCTAATTTTCCTGCACGCAATTCTTCAGCTAACTTTAATGCTTGTGTATCACCTTTGTTTTGCAAATAAGCGCCTACGCCTGTTTGGGCTAGGCTTGCTAAATTCTGTGTAAAGCTAGGGGCTACATAACGATTACCAACCATTCGACCTTGTGGGGATTGTTGGCCTTGTTGCATTAACAACTGCGCCATTTGTTGTTGGCGATTTAAAGCCTGTTGTTGTTCATACAACTCAGGGGGTAAATTACCCATTTGCGATAGGTTAAATGCGTCTGCCATATTAGACTCCGTACTGTTGCATATTGGCTAATTCACCAGGTGTTATATTGCTATAAGCATTACCAGTACCATATGTAGGGTCTTTAATAACCTTGCCAAATGAATTAGTAGTTTCACCTAAACCTGGTTGTCCTTGCCCGCGCAATGCCATAGCCATAGCCATAGGGTTCATACCAACGCCAGCTTGTTTACCTTCTGTTGTCATACCAGCATCATTTACAAGTTGACCTTGTTGTGCAAGGGCAGCATTTTGCATTGCTTGTTGCTGTGCAATATTTTGAAATACAGGGTTTAAACCTTGCATATCTTGTGGATTTTGAAACTGAATGTATGGATTCATTTTGACATATACCCCATTAAACCAGCGCCACCAAGACCCATTAAGCCTTGGTTAAAATTAGCTTGTGCAGCTTGCTGTGCATTAAAGTTACCCATTTGTGCGTTGTAGCCCATTTGTGATGCACCTAATATGTCAGCGCCTTGAGTAGTAGCTTGTTGTGGAATATTAGAAACATAACTAGGGTTGGTTACTTGTGAACCACTACGAATAGCATTAAGGGTATTAATAGGTTCGTTACGGATATAACCAGCTTGTCCAAATGCTTGTTGATTTGCTGCCAAACCTGTATTTGTACCTTGAATAACAGCGCTTGTAAGCAAGTCGTTTTCTTTTTGGTTTTGCATACGCATAGCGTTTTCATATGCAGTAGTACCTGGCACAATACCTTGGTTTGCCAACTGTGCAGTAGTCATTTCGCGCTGTTGGGCAATTTGTGGTTGAAGTCTGCGTAATACAGAGTCTTGCATTGTTTCGCCAGGATTTATGCCAGATTGCGGTAATGTGCTTGTGTCAAAAGGCTTTGACAACATATTTTGCACATAGCCAAGACCTTGGTTTTGCAAGTTTCCTAAACCTAGGCTAGTCTGCATCTGTTGTTGATACAACTGTTGCTGGTCAGGGCTTAAAGATTGTGTAGCAGTCCATGTAGGATTGCCGTATGGGTCTTGACCACTAACGCTGTAGTTAAGGTTTCCATAAGGAGTTACTTGGTTTACACGATTTGCAGCCGTAGCTTGTCTTGCAGCGTCTAAATTGCCCGCTGCTGTCTGTTGTGCTGCTGCCGTGTAATCTGGTGCGGCAGGCGCACTAGGCGCAGGCCCTAATCCTAAAAATCCACCACCACCCATGTCATTCTCCTCTTGCTGTCCTTAAAGGGCATTTGATGTCTAACCAACGACAATCTTCACGCCTCATAGCCATAATCACTAAATCTCCATCCATGTGAGCATCAGGGATTTCGGCTATCACTTTAAAACCAAGGTGTCGGTTCAATTTTAGGGCGCTTTCATTATCGCCACAAACTTGCCCAATTATAACGCTAACTCCAAGTTTATTAAAGGGATAATCGAAAGCCGCCCACAACAAATCTCGACTCATCCAATTTACTTCATCTACTGCCGCAATGTGCATTTGGCACGCTTTTGGCATAAAACTACAAAACCCTACTACTGCTACTAAATTACCGTCTAATTCTTGTCCTATACATACTGTTTCTGTTGGCAAAGGGTAGTTCATCATTCTGACTAACCAATCCCCCATGTATTGTTGGTTTTCTGTAGTTACTTTTCTCATAACTGATTACTTAAAGAACTCCCCCTTTTTCCATTACATAGTCGGTTGATGCCCAATGAAAATCAATACCTTGTGATGCCACATTTATATTAACTGACCCTGAAAATCCTAACCCTGTTACACCTTGCCAATATTTAGTAACTACAAGGTTTCCACCCCAGTTATTGTCATCCCATAGCCCTGAATCCCAAACACCAATATCTAATGTAGTGGGATTAAATGCTATTTGGTTAGTCAAAGGTATTGTTTCAAAATCGGTGCTAATACCGCATAAAACAGTCGGTAAGCCGTTATCTGTCTGTAGAATAGGGCGCACTAAGGTAAAGCGTTTTAATTGCCCTGGATTGTCAAAATAGCTATAGGCTTGTTGTGCAGTTGCAACAATGTTAGAACCTGCGTCAGAGTTAGTAGTGTAAAACTGGGCTACATAGCCATCACCACCAAAATACATACCATTATTACCGCTAGTTTCCCAACAATTAGCTTCTATGCCGGTAAATTGACCCCATGACTTAGTAATAGTGTGCATTACAAACTGCTGTGTACCACCGTCAATCGGAATATTTAAAATAAGCATATTTTCAGAAGCAAAGTAGTTTACTTGCCAGCCAAAATTAGCATAATAAGTAGTAGCTGCTTGGCTTACAGCATAGTAAATCTTGTCTGTAATGTTAATTCTAGGGTCTAGGCGTGATGATTGTAGGGCAGAAGCCAATGGCACTAAACCGTCTTGAGTTAGCAATAATAAGTCACCAGACCATTTAAAAAAGCACCTACGGCTAAAGGTTTGACCTAATTGCCATACGCCTTTAAGCACCCATGTTTCTGCCGCGGTAGGGTCAGTACCATTAATAACGATGACTTCACCCATATTGGTAACTACAACAAAGTAGTCATCTGCGCCTTGTCCAGCGTCAAGAGTCCATGTACCTACTGCTTGTACATAGCCACCGTTTCTAGCAATAGAACCATAAGGTAATACTTCAGCTAATCCACCAATGGCATTGACATCTAAATACCATACATTCATTGAGTCTTTTTCGGTAAAAAACAAACGGTTTTTAAACAAATTGACATTAATAAATGTATTGCTGTTTATGCCTGTAATACCGATAGTAGTGTAAACCCCTACAACGGTAGCGTTACCACTTGGGGCGCTTGCCATTGTGTAGGTAAGGGTACTTGCACCTGTTACTGTAACAACATAAGTGCCATTAAATTGTGTAGGTGTAGCACCTGAAACCGTTATTCTGTTGCCGGTAACTAAACCATGCGGTGCAGCGGTAGTCAAAGTAGCGGTTAAATTACCTGCGCCACCTCTAGTAATACTACTAATTGTTTGTGCAGTTGTAGTGGTAGCTACTGAAAACCATGCAGAACCGTCATATATCATTACGGCATCTGCACCATTACAAGCTACTAAAAAATGCCCACCATCAGTAGTTACATTAACATGCTGAAATTTGACATTAGAAAGCCCTGTATAGACTTCTGTAGCGGTGCTTGTAGAAGTGTCATATATCTTGGTAGAAGCGGCAGCAAATAGCTTTTGGCTAGTTGTGCCAGCATAATTCATTAGGCTATAAACTTGCCCTGTAATACCTGTAGAAATCTTGGTATACCCTTTTCTAAGGGTTACATCCGTAGGCGTAGGAAAGAAGTTATTAAGGACTACTGCATCTGTTGGCGACATACTAGCAAGCGAATCCCTAGCGTTCCAACCGCCAATAGGAGATGGCAAAGAAGCCGTTAATGCAGTCCGTTGTTTAGATTGCCCTAAAATCATGAACCGTACCCTGTGTCTGGGATGTTAGCGTAGCCAATAAGCACTTTAGATGGATAAGGTGCAAATGATAGATTTGGCGCACCTTTGTCGTTAGCTTTAGCAACTGACAAATAGCGTTGGTAATCTTGCATTAAAGCAGTAGTGTCAAAAGACTTAATTTGGAAGTATTTAAGTTTAGTAGCCAAAACCATAATACGGTCATCTAAAACCGTAGTATCGGTATCGGCTGTAAAGCTATTCTTTACAACGCCAGCCACACTTCTTGCCCAACCTTTGCTTCTATATTCCCAACCTAAATACTCATTGGTATTCATTACAGGCCATATTTGAAATTGGTTATCAAATATTCTCCAACGGATACGAGGGCCTGTAGAGATATAACCAGACTTTAGCCATTGCCATTGTTGTGCATCTTCACCTCCCAACATTTCCCAATGCTTAGATTTATCCCACATCGTGCGATTTGTAATGGTTTCAAAGTCATCAGGAAGGTCATAGGCAGTTTGGGCGCATACAACTGACTGTACGCCACTACCACTAGCCATTTGACTCATTACCACTTCTTTTGTAGTGTTATTAGCAGTTACTACATTGGTATCTTGAGGGATGTTATAGCCGGTTAATTGCCATTGGCTATCTACAGCGCTTAAATCTGTGCCAGGCGCAAAAGTTAATGTATAAGACCCATTAACAGTTGTAGCATTGGCGGTTATAGACTGAGTGTAGAAACGATATTGCACCTGTAACGCTTGCCAATCGTACTCTTTGAGTAAGTCATAGCCAGCACCGTTCATCAAAGCAAGAATTTGCTGTACATCCTGTGAGGTGTTTCCAGCCACATAGGTTGGTACGGCTAAGTTTAATTCTGCTGTGGTTTGTTGAACCAGTTGCAACATCGTTTGGGACATATTAGACCTCTGCTTCTACTTTGGGTTTGCGTTTTTTGGGTGTTTTTTCCGCAACAGCCGCAAGTAGCGCTGACATTTGGTCTTGCATAGCAGTCAGCTTCGCATCTGTTTCAGCCTTAATTTTATCATTTTCTGCCTTTAATGCTTGCAGTTCTGCTTCTCTTTGTGCTACATCGGCAGAATTACTAGCTAAATTTAGAAATGCTTTGGCTTTTTCCCTAAAATTATGGGGTGACATGCCAGCTGCCATGCCAATGCGTTGCATTTGTTGGTCAGAACAGAAAGCAACTGATTCTACGGTTGGAAATTTTAAGCCACGCAATTCTTCGGCTTGGCTACGAGTAACTTGAGGCCATTGTTCAATCGGTGTGCCTACAATATCTTCATGGTTTGCTACTTGGTTTTGATAATGCGCCCATTGCCTAGGAAATCGTGATTTATGTGATTCTCTAGCATAGGTGTCAATTTCGGTCAGATTATCACCAGGAATCATGATTTTTACAAAGTCAAATTCCTTGTAGATTGGTCTGCCTGCTTCGTTTGATTCATCTTCTTGTTTAATAGCTTTTTTATAAAACTGAACTGCTAAACGAGAATCTGCGCCCTGCATATCGCTATCTATAGCCATTTTTAATGCTCCTAAGTGGTTAGGGTTATTTAAAAAAAGAAAAGGACTCCCCTTGTGAGAGAGTCCTAGTTTTACTACATTATCTGTTGATTAAACAGATGCTTTGCTAAACCAACCATAATCGCCAGAAGCCATTGTGGTTGTTGGTGCTAAGTAAGTACCAGCAGAAGCAGTTGCTACAAAAGTAGTAGTGTTGATTGAGCAAGTAGCTGTGGAAGCTGTAATAGCCTCACCAGCTTTTGCAAAAACATATCTACGACCATCGTTAGCAAAAGTTTCAGCACCCAAAGGGCCAAATGTTGGTACTGTTGTGCCACTAGCCGCTAATTCAGTAACGGTTTGTGTATCTACTAGGTCAACCCCTGCAATGGGGAGTACGGTATATGCCATGATAATTTCCTTTAAATTAATTAATTAGACAATAAATAAACAGGGGTTTCCCCCCATCTATTAAGTTGTCAACAAGCCTTGTAGGAAGCTGTTGGAAGCAGTAAGATTGCCGGCCCAGCCATACAATTTTACAATCGCGTCCTGATTTATGGATTGACGTTCGCCACCAATAGGTACAAAGTTACGTTCCTTATGTGGGCGTAAGAAAATGTAATTGGTGTTCAACATATACATATATGTAGCTGTTTCTTGTGCGCCATAACCACCACCAAGTACCACATCAGCAGATGTACCGCCACCGTAGAACTTAAGGGAAGCAAAACCAGCCGCGCCAGACTCTTCAGCTGCAATACGCTGAATAGCTTGCAATGCGCCTACATAGTAGGAATACATTGTGTTACCAGCAACGATTAAGTCAGCCTTGTCTGTGCCGCGAATCTGTTTGATAGCAGCGTCAGTCATCTTAGACAAAATGTTTGCAGAAGTAGCACCAGTAGTGATTTGGTTCTGCCAGAAAGTCCAAGTAGCACGGTTAATACCACCGTAAGTACCAGAAGTAGGAGAAACTGCAACAGCAGCGCCCAAACCATCTAAGTTCTTACCACCGTTACCAGTACCATCACCATACAAGTCACCAGAAATGCGGTTTAGCAAACGGGCTTCAGAAACTTGCATACGACCATCTAACAAGTCAATGATTGCTTCTTTGCTTGAGTTTTGCAACATTTCTAAGCCAGACATTGTTACTGAGTCTGCATACTGTGAAATCTTAAACTGTGCAGCAGAAATAGGACTATCTGGTGCAATGTTTAATACTTCGTAACCGCTATATGAATTAGCATTATTAGTTGCGCTATCGTCATAAAAAATTTCTTCAAGTATCACATTACCGCCTGAGAATGGGCGTACATTGCCCTTTTGGTTCAGACGCTGAAGAATTGCGTTGTTTTGTGTTAAGTTATCCGCTAGTTCGCCACTACGACTTTGAATGGTTGTGGCGATAATATCGGTAATGCTTGAATTAGCAAATGCCATGATTATTATCCTTTAAATTAAGTTAAACCCGACTACTCATTGCTTCGCCTAATTGTTCGGCTATCAATGAACGTCTATCCTTTTTATCGCCAGGGTCTGACACTTTTCCGCTAGGTGTAACGGACTTAGGACTGACTGCTGCCGCCTTCGCCTTCTGTACTTGTTGTGCTTTAGACGCTTGTTGTTTAGCGTGGTTCAAGAGTCTGTCTTGTTCCAACGCCCAAACATCATCGTTTAGTCGCACAGCTTTCTTGTAGGCTGTTTCGAGGTTTTGGGCTTTACCTAACTCAAGTAGTTGAGCCATTTCTTCCCTTACCACATCAAAGTGAGGGTAATTAGCCGTATCACTTTGGTACTTCTGAATCTCACTCATTAAGCGTTGGTTTTCCTCTTGGGCAAACCGACCTTTAATATTTGATACTTCCTGATTGACCATATTTAACTGGTTCATCAGTTGTTGAGTGTATGGGTCTAGCTGTTGAGGTTGAACCACACTCTCTTGGTTAAATTGTATACCATAATCTTGTGCAAGTCTTTGAAACATTTGCACTTTCTGTTCATACGGTGCTTTTGTCAAAACCATGTGCGCCCGACCAAGGTTATTAATCCATGCGGCAGGGCTAATGTTTTGTTGTTGCAGTTCCGGCACGAAGGGCGCGATAGCCTCGGTTAATTGCTTGGCATTGTCAGCCTCATCCTTATAAGTGCTTACGCCTTTCTTGTATTCAGACTCTCTTTGGTTGGCATATTCAGCAAATTTAGTGAAGTCCTCTTTGCTAATCTGTTCGCCTTTTTCCATCTTGTCCCATATTTGGACATATTCTTTTTTCCATGTAGAAGGGCGATTTACAGGTTTTTCCTGCGGTTTTTCATCCGACTCCTCAGATTTAGCAGCTTGAATATCTTCGGCAGGTGTTTCGTTGTTCTCAGCGCCAATTTGCGTTTCAATGGACTCCTCGGCATTATCCTGTTCCAAAGGCGCTTCTGCTTCCAAGGGTTCTTCAATTTCTTTCTCCTCTGGGGCTTCTAAAGTGCCTTCTTCTGCGGCTTCCATTGCTTGTTCTAATAAAGCCCTGCGGTCTAATTCTGACATGATTTCTCCAAGTTATCGGTAGTTAAGTTTTGCGTAGGCCAATTCTGCAATCTGGCGTTTTCTTGCTTCTTGTGACTTTTGACTAATTGTTGCTTCTTGTCTTTTCATTGGCACATCGTTGCCTAATTCAACACATCCGTTACGCTTTAGGTTTTCTCGATGCTTAGACCGACTGTCTACCCATGTGCCATCAGCCATTGATATATGACCTGGTATGTCAGAAATAACTGTAGGGGCTACCCTAGTTTTCATAGCCACTTTATCTAACCATGAGGCTTTGGCGGCTTCCTCACCAATAGTCGGTGTCCACCACTCTAAAAAGAACTCCTCGTCAGTCTTTTGGGCTTCCAAATGGTTGCCTTCAGTCCAACCACATTTAGGGCATAACATTACATTCTCCTTATTAAGTCAGGTACTTGGTCATATTCTTCTTGACGCAATGCAACAACAGAGTCATACCAACTGCCGTTTTTCCAACGCCAACAGATATATTCTTCTTTGGGTAGCAATACAATGGTTTTTACGCCCAATGCACCTGCTAGGTGGGCTGTGCCTGTATCTACCGTCACAATGCCCTTCATAGCTTTCATGTGGCTTGCTGTGACATTCCAATCAGTTTTCCACCCATCATTAGGCAAAGGCTGAAAAAAGCCGTCATGTTCAGGTGAAAGGCTGTAGCAGTCATCACCTACCAAGCTATACATTTGGTGGTCAGGAATAGACTTAATATGGAACAAAATGTTGCGACTTGCACCCCAATTTACCCCTATTTTGGGTTCAATATTGGATGGTTTTGCATACATATACCCCTCAGAACCCACTATTTTGCGGTTTGTAACGGGAAATAATGACTTTGCGTAGGGCGTAGCACATGAAATGTAGTATGGCAGACTCATATTGCCAAGCCAGTAGTCACATTCCACTACATCAGGGCATTCAGGCTGGTTTGTCAGCACATCAACGCACTCAAATTGCCCTAAAATGCCAAGTAATGAACCATGAGATAGCAAAGTAACCTTTTTAGCACCTATAATCTTTAAAAATGGCAAGAATCTAGCAAACATAAAGATGTCGCCATAGCCTTGTTCCATTTGAATAACTATAGACTTGTTTAAAAGTGATTCACCGCGCCAAACAGCAGGGTTTTTAGGCTTTTGTATATAAGGTGCTACTTGGTTTGCAAGAACTTCAGGATGCCAACGGTATTCAAGTAACCTAAAGCCAGCGTTATAGCGACCGGCATGGAGGTGTTCGTAGGCTTCTTTGTATTTTGCGTGGGGGTTTACAGTAGTAGTGCTAATAGGGCTTCCTCATCGTCTTGTTCGGCTAAACGCTTGGCTTCTAATATTGCCATCTCAGCTTCGAGTACCACTTTGGCTTGTCTTAAAGCTATTGCTTTTAGCAGGTCTTGTTCTTTATTGGCAAGACTAGCGATGATTGCATCAAAATCGGTTACTTCTGACGGTATATCTTCGCTAACCTGTTGATTGGATTGTAATTCTTTTTGTTTGCGTTTGCTGACCTTTTTGGGCGAAACTAAATCAGCAATGTTTTGCTTACGGCTTTCGGCTTGCTGCCTAATGGCCTCAATTCTGGCTAACTCTGCTTCTTGGCGTTTTTGTTGTAATTCTCTGTAACGCTTTAATTCTTTTCTAGTCCAAGCATCATCACCACCTGAAAGACCTGGTGTGCGTGGGCTTGGGCTTACCGTTATCGTTATTGTTGAAAACGGAAACCTAGAGAAACTAGAAAAGCCAAACATTATGCGTCTACTGCGCCTTCGTAATCAGTAAAGGTCTTTAATACTCCATAAATTGCAGGGATTAAATCACCTTCTAAGTCCTCAATAGCAATGTAGTGTGCGTTTTCTTTAACTGTAGCCATGTTGCCATGTCTTGCTTCTTCGTTATAGTAAATAGCTACTTGCACTTGGATTTGGTCTTTTGTGCCAAAAAAGTTAGTAATTCGTGCGTATGCCTGTGGTGCTGGTACACCAAATTGAGTTGATTCTAGGTTAAGTTGTAGTGCCATGATTGCTCCTTAGTAAGTCATTTCTGTTGTACGGATTTGGCAAACTGTACGAATAGTCGTGCTTGCTTGCCCTGTAAAGGTAACTCTTAAACCACCATTGGTTGTATCTGCTGTTACTGCAATAGTCCATGTTGCCGCACCTAAATCAGCGTACATGGAAGTAACTGTAGGAGTACCGACTAAAGCCGTAGATGCCGCATTAGCACCCCGTTTAATTACACCCTCGATAGTCCAGCCTTTAGTATCCCCACCGCCAGTTACTCCTGATACCACTTCACCTCTAAAGAAGTAAGCAGAGTTGTTAGGTAGTATTACTTGGTTTGTTGAACCTGCGGCATTTGCATCAGAACATAAAGCGGCAGGAGTAGCATTTGTAGTTTGTATTGCTAATACAAGCATTGCCGCTTGACAAGGCGCAGGAGAACCATAATTTCCTAAAGCCGCATAATTTGCTGGAAATACTGTGTTTCCTGTTATTCCTCTTGTTGAACCATAAGTACCTCCAACAATACAAGCCACTTGGCTGTTTACTACATTTCCCCTGCCACCAACAGCAACAGAAAAATTATTAGTAGCTTGATTAGATGCACCACCGCCAACAAAAGAACCATTACCTGATGCAGTATTGCCTTCTGCGGATGTTCCATTATAGTTACCACCACCAACTACAACAGCACCAGCCGCAGTAGCTTTGTTAGCCCAACCACCACCAACAAAAGACCAATCCCCACTTGCCACATTCCTATTAGCCGCAGTACCAGCGTCCCCGCCCCCTAAAATTGCACTATATGCCCCTGTAGCTTGGTTATTACCACCACCTACTACTACGCCATGAGGAGTAAAGAAAGATAGAGTGCTTGTAGATGAACCTGATGCTACTTTGCTTAGAGTTAATGCTGTTCCGCTAATGGCGGCTACATATGTATCTGCAGCAATAGAAGTGCCTGATATGTATTGACCAACTTTAATATTAGCGTTTGAGCCTGACAATGTAACAGCAGTAGTAGCGTTCATTGTGCCGCTTTGAGTGGTTACTGCGGCATTGGCTGTTGTACTATTTGTAAAACCATTGCCAACAAAACCATAAAAACCTGATGCTATGTTTGCATTTCCACAAACTACAGAACCATATTGTCCTGAAGCAGTATTTGATGTACTAGCACCAACAAATGTCCAAGCGGCACTTGCAATATTAGCAGAACCACCTGAAATAATAGCACCAAAGCCTGATGAATTATTATTTAATCCGCCAGCAACAATAGCATATCCACTACTAGAAACATTACCTGCACCACCGCTTACTACAGATTGTGCTCCGCTTGCAACATGAGTAGCCGCACTTCTAGCAGTCTGCCAATCAACAGCATTAGCACCCCTAGCATTACCACCTACTGTAGAAGATGTAGTAGCTTGTGCTTGTAATGCGCCTGTTCC
>Ga0114981_10000219_pt1 | contig 35570 bp, 41 predicted proteins | sample S_140806_MF_Meta_FD_87028 | JGI IMG/M metagenome (GOLD analysis project Ga0114981, IMG submission 87028) | Freshwater microbial communities from Lake Simoncouche, Canada to study carbon cycling - S_140806_MF_MetaG | ecosystem: Environmental > Aquatic > Freshwater > Lake | place: Lake...
AGTTTCCTGAGCAGTCCAAAATCATACCATCTGCCCTGCTGAGGTTCTCTCTCGCCTAAAACCCCAGGCAGGGCGGGCCAGATCGACTGCCGTGCCTAGGGTTTGGACTGGTGATCACACCGAGGGAAGCGCGAGTGGCCAAGCAGTTCAGCCAGGAAAGGCTCCGCGTTCGGCCCAGCTCGCGGGAAGAGGCTGTGGTGGCCTCAGCCCGCGAGCACTTCGAGAGAACCCTGGTGAGCGTGCGAGGGCAGCTGGTGGGCTCAGTGGCAGCCCTGGAACATCCACGCAAAAGTGATGAAGCGAACTACGCAGAGGTATTTCTGCGGGACAACGTGCCCGTAATGCTTTACCTGCTGATGCAAGGACGATTCCAAATAGTTCGCCATTTTCTGGAGGTGTGCCTTGACCTCCAAAGCGGTACTTACCAGACACGGGGCGTGTTTCCCACCAGCTTTGTTGAACAAGATGGGGAATTAATTGCCGATTACGGGCAACGTTCAATTGGACGAATCACATCGGTGGATGCCAGCCTGTGGTGGCCAGTCCTATGCTGGCTCTATGTCAGGCATAGTCGCGACAAGGAGTTTGGGGCGAGTCAGAAAGTACAGCGAGGCGTGCAACTGCTTCTTGATTTAGTTCTACACCCGACATTCGAAGGCACTCCTGTACTATTTGTTCCGGACTGTGCATTCATGATTGACCGTCCGATGGATGTGTGGGGGGCACCATTGGAAATCGAAGTGCTGCTCTATGGATGCCTACGAAGTTGCTGTCATCTAATGGAGCTTGCCCAGAGGGATAGCATGAGTCGACTTCTAGACCAGCGACTGGTTCTTACCAGGCAATGGTTGCATGATTTGCGTTCTTTCCTGCTCAAGCACTATTGGGTCACCAGCAAAACAATGCAGGTGCTACGCCGTCGGCCCACGGAGCAATACGGAGAACACCAGCATGAGAATGAGTTCAATGTTCAGCCACAAGTGATTCCACCCTGGTTGCAGGACTGGCTGGAAAATCGAGGCGGTTACCTAATCGGCAACATGCGAACCGGTCGACCTGACTTCAGGTTCTACAGCCTTGGCAATTCCCTGGCCTGTCTCTTTGGTCTCCTAACGGCCCCGCAGCAACGCGCCCTCTTTCGCTTAGTCCTGCACAATCGTGAGCACTTGATGGCCGAGATGCCAATGCGGATCTGCCATCCTCCCCTAGCCGCCGAGGAATGGATCAACAAGACTGGATCAGATCCTAAAAACTGGCCCTGGAGTTATCACAACGGTGGCCACTGGCCCAGCCTGTTGTGGTATTTAGGCGGGGCGATCATGCTGCACGAACAGCGCCATCCCGAGGCGGATGTGCTACTTATGGGTCAAATGAAAGCGATGCTAGAGGAGTCATACTGGTCCCAGCTGAATCAACTACCACGTCAGCAGTGGGCCGAATACTTTGATGGCCCAACTGGAACATGGGTGGGACAACAGGCCCGAACTTACCAGACGTGGACAATCGTTGGTTTTCTAATCTTGCACCATCTTCTGCGCGTCAGCAGTGACGACGTGAAACTAGTCAACATTGAAGAGCCAATGCGAACCAGTCAGCTAAGTCCTTGATTAATTAGATGGAAATTTTTAAACAAAAAACCGCAACCCTTTAAAGGGTTGCGGTTGGAGGAATCAAAAAAATGATTCAGAAAAGACCTAGGGTTAGTGATTTGTCGATCGGCAGTGCAGCTCCGATTCCCAAGTACAATGTAAATAAAGTACCGAACAAAAACACTCCCATTGCCACAGGACGGCGAAAAGGATTTTGAAATTTATTAAAGCTCTCAATAAATGGAATTAACATTAATCCCAAAGGGATCATTGTTTGCAATGCGATCCCAAGCAATTTGTTCGGAACAACACGAAGGATTTGGAAGACAGGATAGAGATACCACTCAGGGAGGATCTCCAGGGGGGTGGCAAAGGGGTCGGCGCGATCAAGGAGCATCGCCGGATCAAGCACCGAAAGACCCACGATACAAGCTATGGTCCCGAGAATCACCACCGGAAACATATATAAAAGATCGTTCGGCCAAGCAGGCTCGCCATAGTAATTATGGCCCATTCCCTTGACAAGCTTGGCGCGAAGCTTCGGATCAGTGAGATCTGGTTTTTTGAGGATGTGCACGGGGAACCTTTACAGTGGAGGAGAAGGTAGATTTATTAAGCAGAGGATGAATAGTGCCAACCCGATCACAATGGGCCAGAGATTCCTTGCTTGCGGATCATCAGAAAGTGCATCAGCATGAATACGGCAAGGAGCCAAGGCATGACGAAGGTGTGAAGGCTGTAAAAGCGCGTGAGAGTCGACTGACCAACGCTTTCGCCACCACGCAACAACTCGACCATAAAGTCTCCGACGACCGGAACGGCTGCAGGAACACCACTCACGATCTTGACGGCCCAATAGCCCACTTGATCCCATGGAAGGGAGTAACCGGTAACACCAAAGGAGACCGTGATCACGGCCATGGTGACTCCGGTAATCCAGGTGAGTTCTCGTGGGCGCTTGAAACCACCGGTGAGGTAAACCCGGAAGACGTGGAGGATCAGCATCAGAACCATCATGCTGGCGCTCCAGCGATGGACGGAACGGATCAGCCAGCCGAAACTGACATCGGTCATGAGGTGCTGAACAGAGGCGTAGGCCTCGGCCACCGTTGGCTTGTAATAAAACGTCATCGCGAAGCCGGTGGCGAACTGAATCAGAAAGCACACCAGGGTGATGCCGCCCAGGCAATAAAAAATGTTGACGTGCGGCGGGACGTACTTCGCGGAGATATCGTCGGCGATCGCCTGGATCTCGAGGCGCTCTTCAAACCAGTTGTAGACCGGGTTGGAGTTCGAGTCAGGTGCGGCAGGGGAGGAATTCGCCATGCAGCGTGGGGCTTGGGTTGCGAAAGTCTACCGATCATGGTGACCGGCTTGTGAGCGACCCTGCTGACCCTCCGATCGGGGCTCAACCCTTTGCAACAGGACGGCGCCCCCTGTTGGCCGTCCTTCTGAGTCTGCTGCTCACCTGTTCTGGCCTAGGGATGCTGGCCGCCCCAGGCCCCGCCCTCGCCCTCACCGACGCCCAACAACTGGTGGTGGATGCCTGGCGGCTGGTGAATCAGAGCTACGTGGATCCGGACCAACTGGAGCGACTGCACTGGCGGCAACGGCGCCAGCAGACCCTGGAGCGATCGATCACCAACTCCCTTGAGGCCTACGACGCCATCGACAGCCTGCTGGCTCCTCTGGCGGATCCCTACACCCGGCTGTTGCGGCCTGACGACTATCAAGCCTTGCGGGCCAACACCAAAGGAACGGTGTGCGGGGTAGGGCTCCAGCTCAGCCTGCGCGGCGATGATCAGCACATCGTGGTGATCGCCGCCCTCGACGGCTCACCAGCCGCTGATGCCGCCATCCCCCCGGGCAGCGAGCTTGTGCAAGTGGACAACGACTCCGCCGCCAGCCTTGGCCTTGATCGCACCGCCGCCCGCCTGCGGGGGCCAGCAGGCAGTGACGTGATCGTGACACTTCGGGGCAGCAATGGCAGCGAGCGGGAGGTCGTACTGACGCGACGGGAGGTGGATCTGCAGCCGGTACGCCTGCGCCAGCTGCGCTGGCACGGTCACGACCTGGGCTATCTGCGCATCACGCAGTTCAGTGAACCCGTACCGCAACAGGTCCGCGACGCCCTGGCCACACTGGCGACCAGCCCTGGAGGTGGCGCGGGTGTGGACGGGCTGATCCTTGATCTCCGCAACAATTCGGGCGGACTGGTCAGTGCGGGGCTGGCGGTGGCCAATGGCCTGTTGGATGGGGATCCGATCGTGGAAACCCAAGACCGTGAGGGGCTCAACGCCAGGCAACAAGCCAGCCCTGGCCAGCTGTATGCCGGTCCGTTAATCACGCTGGTGAATGGCGGCACCGCCAGTGCCAGCGAAATCCTGGCCGGTGCTCTTCAGGACAACGGCCGCTCGCTGCTGGTGGGGGATCGCACCTTCGGCAAGGGATTGATCCAGACCCTGCTCTCCCTGGGGGATGGCAGCGGCCTGGCGGTGACTGTGGCCCGCTATCTCACCCCCGAGGGCCGTGACATCCAACACCAAGGCATCGAACCGGACCGGGCCCTGACCCCACCGGAACCCCTCAGTCCCGGCGGCAGCGACGACCGCTGGCTGGTCGAGGCCGAACAGATTCTTGGAGAGCAGCTGGAGGCTGCGGGCCAGCCATGAGCCGTCGCACTTATCACGATCCGCTGCATGGGGCGATTCGCTTGGATCGCAACGATCCGGACGAGGCGCTGGTGATCGACCTGATCGACACCCCGCCCTTCCAGCGTTTGCGACGGATCCGGCAACTGGGGCCTGCCTTTCTCACCTTCCATGGGGCTGAATCCAGCCGGTTCACCCATTCCCTCGGCGTGTTGTATCTAGCTCGGCTGGCCCTGCAGCACCTGGAACGCCAGGAGCCCCAGCTGGCCGAGCAGCGCGGTGTGCTCTTCGCCGCTGCCCTCCTGCATGACGTGGGCCATGCGCCCCTCAGCCACACCGGGGAGGAGATGTATGGACTGCGCCATGAGAGCTGGTCAGGGCGGTTGATCCGCGAGCATCCGGGCCTGCGGGAGCGGCTGGATGCGAACCATCCCGGTCGGGCGGACCTGGTGGCGGACCTGCTGGAACATGGCCGCGGCCCGCTCCCAGCGATCGAAGCCCTGGTGAGCAGCCAGTTGGACTGTGACCGGCTGGATTACCTGCTGCGGGACAGCTACAGCACAGGCACCAGCTACGGCCAGCTCGATCTACAGCGAATTTTGGCCGCCCTCACCCTGGCTCCGGACGGTCAACTGGCCATCCACCCCAAGGGGCTGATGGCGGTGGAGCACTACCTGGTGGTGCGTCAGCTGATGTATCGCAGCGTGTACAACCACCGCCTCAATGTGGTGTGCAACTGGTTGCTGCGCAGCGCCATCGCCACCGCCCGGCGCCTCGGCCCAGGACAGGTGTGGGCCGATGCGACCATGGCCATCTGGCTCTGGCGCCCCTCCCAACTCACGATCCCCAGCTTTCTGGCCAATGACGACCTGCGTACCGGCTACCACCTGAGCCGCTGGCGCGAGGATGGTCCTTCCGAGCTGGCGGACCCGTGCCGACGGTTGCTGGATCGCGATCTACCCAGGGCCAGTGACGTCAGCGAGTTGGAGCCTGCCGAGCGCCTTGAGCTGCTGGCCGAGGCCCGTCATCTCACCCACCGCGCTGGGTTGGTGGCGGAGAGTTGCTGCGGACTCCAACAAAGGGAAAGCCGCGGGTATCACATCTACAAACGGGGCCTGCGGCTCTGGGATGGCGAACGGCTGCAAGCCCTCGAACAACGTTCCGCCCTAGTGGCCAGCCTGGCCCAACCCCAGGAAATGGCCTGGCTGATCCACCCGGCCGCCGTCAGCGAAGAGCTGCGGGCCCGGATCACCTACCGAAGGAACGGCAGCGCCACCTAGCGTTCTGGCCTGATCCTGCCGCTGCCATGGCCGCCGTTCTGATCCCGGCACGGGCCACCCCCTTGCCCCACCTGCTTCGCCTGCCACCGATTACGGCCGCAGCCGGTGCGATCGAGGAGGTGCGCTACGCCCTCGGCGACAGGGTGAGCCCGGGGCCCCTTTGGCTGGATGCCGGGGACTGGGGCCTGACCCTGCCGGTGCTGGCGGAGCTCCAGGCCCTATTGGCCAGCAGGGGACTGGAACTGGAACGGGTGTGCTGCCTGCGGCCGGACACCCTGGTGGCCGCCGCCGCGCTCGGATTGGAGACGGCAGCAGCCCCGGACCGCACGGGATCCGCCGACGGACCGGCCACAACCACCGGCGCGGACGACCTGACCCTGCACCGAGGCACCCTGCGCTCCGGGGACCATTTGCAGAGCGAGGGCACGGTGCTGCTCCTGGGAGACCTCAACCCAGGCGCCCGGATCAGCGCCGTAGGCGATGTGCTGGTGTGGGGGCGCCTGCGGGGAGTGGCCCATGCCGGCTGTCGAGGCCATGGCCAGGCTCGGATCGTGGCCCTGGAACTGCGCCCCCTGCAATTGCGAATCGCCGATGCCGTGGCCCGCGGCCCGGACGACCGCCCGCCGCCGGGGCTGGCCGAGGAAGCCCGTCTGGTGGATGGGGTGATCAGGATCGATCCGGCCAGGCCCAGCTGGCCCCTAAGCCCGATGCCCCTCAGCGACTGACCATCCCCAAGCCTCCCAGCAGGCCGGCGATGGCCATGAACCACAGCGGCGACAATCGACTACGCAGCATCAAGACGCAGACCACCAACGAGATCGCCAAGGCGACGGGATTTTTGTCCGCCAGGACCAGGATTTTGTAACCCACGGCAAACAGAATGCCAAGGGTGATCGGGCCCAGCCCCCGCTCAAAAGCGATCCGCCAGGGGGAATTTCTCATCTTGTTCCAGCGCAGGCACGCAACCACCATCAGCAACGTGGAGGGGAGCAGGATGGCCAATTCGGCCCCATAGGCGCTAACGAGGGCCCAGAACGGTCCTTCCCGCCAAGCGGCGCCCATGCCCAGCAAGCCCACGAGCATGGAGCTGGGTCCGGGGGCGGCTTCCGCCAGGGCATAGAGATCAGCGAATTGGGTGGGGGTGAGCCAGCAGTACTGATCAACGCTGATGTGGTGATATTCCGTGATCAGGGTGTTTCCGCCACCGAGGGCGAACAAGGAAAGGCCCAGAAAGGTGCTGATCACCTGGAGCAAATTGCCCAGATCGTTCAGCCGCATCGGCTCGCAGACCGACTCTGCGGGCACGACCGCCGCAAACAGCGGGAACAGCGCCTGGAAGCCGTTGGCCGCGATCATGAATGCTCTTCGGGGGTGGGTGACGCTGGATGCCGCGGCCAGTACCAGGCCATGGCCAGCGGACCAATCACCAGCACCACCGGCACCAGACGCCAATGGGCTACGGCCATGGCCAGGAAGGTGGCCGTGGCCAACAGCAGGGCCATCGGATCCCGCCAGTAGGTGTCGAGGATGCGGAAGCCCATCGAGAGCGCCATGCCGGCGGCGGCAGCCACCACACCCGCAAGAATCCGATCCAGCAGCGGCAGCTCGTGGAAGCTGAAATAAAGCAGCCCCACCATCATCAACAGGGTGAACGGCACCAACAGCATTCCGGCGAGCGCCACAAGGGCCCCAGACAGCCCGCGAAAGCTGGCCCCGATGTACACCGCCATGTTGATCTGATTGGGGCCAGGGAAAAGGCGCGCCACGGTGAGACCGGCCAGGAATTGTTCGTTGGTCATCCAGTGCCGCTGCTCCACCACAATCCTCTGGCTCCAGGCGGACAAACCGCCCCCAAAAGCTGAGATCGCCACCTGGAGCATTCCCAGGAACAACTGCCGGAGCGTTGGATTGGGAACGATCCGAGCTGAAAGGTTGGGGTTGGGGTTGGGGTTGGGGTTGATCTCAGTCATGAACGAAATGGGGATCCGCCGGCAGTTCTCCTTCCTCGTGATATTTAGGATCTAGGGGATCGGGAGCTTTGTAGTGTTTGGATAGGTCCCAATCAGCCTGAAACGCCTGCCGAAGGCGGTCAATCACCTCGGGCGAATCGCTCTCAATGCCGAGTTCACGCCGCAGATCAAAAGCGCTACGATCAATGTTCATGGAACCCGTCTGGGCGTACTCCCCATCCACCAGGATCAGCTTGGCGTGCAATTTGAGGTTCTTCTGGCGGCGCACACTGACCCCAAACCGCTCCATGAGACGCAGGGACGAGAACGTGTCATAGATATCCCAATCACTAATGCCGTGTTTACCGCCGCAGAGCACCTTCACCGAGACCCCCCGCTCACGGGCACTGATGATGCGCTCAAGGATTACCGCATCGACGAACTTGGGATGCTGAATCCAGAGACTTTGGCGGGAATCATCGATGATCCTTGCCATCTGGCCGCGGCTGTGGCTGCTGCTCCAGAGCAGCCCCACACTAAGATCTGGATCAAAGCTGGTGCGGTGCCAATCGGCTTCAAAGCCGGCAATAACCTGATCAACAACGGCACGATTCTGGCTGATGACGCCATAATCACGGCTCTCCGTGAAATGTTTGTCCACAAGATTAAATGTGGCGATCAGCACACTGTGGCGATCGATCACGATCGATTTTTCGTGGGTTACCGGAAAGGCCTCACTGGTCCAGGCCACCTCGATATCCCACCCCTGCAACATCGCGAAGGTCTCATCATTCCATCGCTCGCCACCAGAGGTTTGGGGATTGAGCATCACCCGTACCTTCACGCCCCGTTCCCGGGCACGGCGTAAGGCATCCAGCACCTGAGGAGACTGCAACTTGAACTGCTTCAGCAGGAGTTCCTCCCCGGCTTGATCAAGCAGCGCCTCCACGGCGGCACAGCCGTCGTCGGGCATCACCAGCAGCCGTTGGTGGGAATGCAGACCTTCAGCCATGGATGTGTGCTATCGCGATGGAAGGAGCTGCCGATTCCAGCAAACTGCCTCGACCCAACGATGTCATGGTGACCACAAAGGGAACGGGAGCAACCGCCACCGCCATGGCGTGGACCGGATGGCCCTAACCTTCTCGCACGCCCGTGGACGCCGTGACGTCAGCCGCAGCCCGCATCATTCTGATCTGTTCTGGCAAGGGGGGTGTTGGCAAGACCACCCTCACTGCCAACCTGGGCATCGCCCTGGCCAAGCTGGGGGAACGCACCGTGGTGCTGGACGCCGATTTCGGCCTGCGCAACCTCGATCTGCTGTTGGGCCTGGAGAACCGAATCGTCTACACCGCCCAGGAGGTGCTGGCGGAGACATGTCGCCTCGACCAGGCCCTGGTGAAGCACAAGCAGGAACCCAACCTGGCGTTGCTCCCAGCGGGGAATCCCCGCATGCTCGAGTGGCTGACCCCCGATGACATGAAGAAGATCGTGGCGATGCTGGCCGACCGGTTCGATTACGTCTTGATCGACTGCCCGGCCGGCATTGAGGACGGCTTCAAGAATGCGGCCGCAGCGGCCAAGGAAGCGATCGTGATCACCACCCCGGAGGTGTCCGCCGTCCGTGACGCCGACCGGGTGATCGGGCTGTTGAATACCCGGGGGGTGGCGCCGGTGCAACTGGTGCTCAACCGGGTGCGGCCCAAGATGATGGCCAACCAGGAAATGCTGGCCGTGGATGACGTCACCGACATTCTGGCGTTGCCCTTGCTCGGACTGGTGCTGGAGGACGAACAGGTCATCGTGTCCACCAACCGAGGGGAACCGCTCACCCTGAACGGCACAGCCTCCCCGGCGGCGCGGGCCTACCAGAACGTGGCGCGGCGGCTGCGCGGCGAAAACGTGCCCCTCATCGATCCCTCCAAGGAACGGCAGGGTCTGCGAGCCCAGTTGAAGCGCATGCTCACCAAAAAGATCTTCTGAGGGCGATGACCGTGCTCGATTTCATCAATCGGATGTTGGGCCTGTCCGCCCCCAGCGCCAGCACCGCCAAGCAACGGCTTCAGCTGGTGCTGGCCCACGACCGCAGCGACCTGAACCCCGAACTGCTGGAGCAGATGCGGCGCGAGATTCTGGAGGTGGTGCAGCGCTATGTGGAGATCGACATCGCCGAAGGGGATGTGACCCTGGAAACCGAAGACCGGGTGACGGCCTTGGTGGCCAATCTGCCAATCAAGCGGGCCCGGCCCCTGCAGCCCCCGCTAGGCCGCCGTCTCGCTTCAGCTGCGGACGCGGTTAACGCGGGTACCAGCAGCCCCACCCCCAACAGCCCTGAACTGAAGCCCCCTGGAGAAGCGGAAGCCCCGGCCACGGACGCCGACACCCGGGCGCCGATGCCGGCCTGGGTCTCAGCCAACGAGGACTGAAACCAGGACTGACGCGCCGGATCACCTCAATCCGAACCGGGAATCGCCCAGGGAAGGGTCCCACTCACCAACTGCCCAGGATCGTCCGTGGCCGCCATCGGCCTGCCGAACAAATAGCCCTGGAAGCAGGGACAGCCAGCGTCCACTAGGGCCTGGTACTGATCAACGGTTTCCACCCCTTCGGCCACCACCCGTAACTCCAGGGCGGCGGCCAAGCTGAGAACGGCGCGCACAATCGCCGCATCGTTGCGATCCTCGGGGAAGCTACGGACATAACTGCGATCAATCTTGAGTTCACTCACAGGAAGCTGCCGCAAATAGGGAAGGGAGGAATATCCCGTTCCAAAGTCATCGAGGGAAAATTCAATAGCTTGGCTCCTGAGCAGATGCATGCACTGAGCCGCCAGGTCCAGTTCTCGCAACACACTTTCCTCGGTGATTTCCAAGCGCAGCCGCCGGCCACTCACACCGGTGCGCTCCAGGATCTGCACCACGTTGGCGGCAAAGGCCGGATGCAAAAACTCACTTTTGCTGAGATTCACCGCCACCCGAAACTCCTCCGGCAGGGCCGGCTCCCAGAGGCTCAGCTGGCGGCAGACCTGCTCCAGGAACCAGGCCCCCATGGTGTCGATCAGGCCAGATTCCACGGCCACCGGAATGAATTCGGCCGGTGGGATCGAACGATTCGACTGGGGATGCCAGCGCATGAGGGCCTCGGCGCCATAGATCTGCCCATGGGCGTCCACCTGGGCCTGGAACACCACGGCCAGCTCCTGATTGGTGATCGCCCCACGCAGCAGGGTTTCGAGGGCGGAGCGCCGATCCACCTGCTGCTGCATCTCCGGACGAAACAGCCGCACGGTGTTGCGGCCGGCGGCCTTGGCGGCATAGAGGGCCACATCGGCACGCTGCAACAGCAACTCCACGGTGACAGCGGGTTCGGTGACGAGGGTGATGCCAATGCTGGCGCTGTGGTGGCTGATGCCCACATCAATCTGAAAGGGCGCGTGCAGCGTGTTGAGCAAGCGATTGGCCAGGTCCTCGGCGGAGCGTCCGGCGGCCTCCACGTCCCGGCCCAGATCCTCCAGCACCACCACGAATTCATCTCCCCCCAGGCGGGCGACGGTGTCATGGCTGCGCAGGCACCCCCGCAGCCGTTGCCCCACCGCCGCCAGCAGCTGATCCCCAGCGGCATGGCCATGGGTGTCGTTCAGCAGCTTGAAGCGATCGAGATCGATCATCAGCACGGCCAGGATCCGGGGCCGAATCGAGCAGGCCTGAAGCGCCAGCTCGATCCGTTCGATCAACAGCAAACGATTGGGCAGGTCGGTGAGGGAGTCGTAGAAGGCCAGCCGATGCACATGGGCCTCGTGGCGCTTGCGCTCGGTGAGATCGAAGATCGAGCCGGCAAAACGATCGGGGTGGCCCGCACGATCCAGGGAGAGGGTGCCGCGCATCAACACCGGCAGGTAATAGCCGTCGTCGCGCCGGAGGCGAAGTTCACACTCCACGCTGTCCCCCACTCCGGCCAGGGCCCGCTCCAGGTGACGCTCGAACAGGGGCACATCCTCGGGATGGAGGCGATCCCGCCAGAAGCGACCGACCGCATCGTCGCGACCATCCCCACAGCCAAGCATCTGCCGCCACCGGGCTGACAGGAAACAGCTGCCGTTGTTTAGATCCCAATCCCACCAGCCGTCATTGGTGCCGCGCAACACCCGCTGCAGGCGCTGCTCCGACTGCTGCAGCTGCCCAATCTGGTCCTGGATCAGGCGCTGATCGGCGCCATGGTCGAGATGGACGGCCACCTTCTCGGCCAGGAAGGCGAGCACCTCAAATCCATCGTCGCTGAGGGGCTCCACCATGCCCGCCAGGGTGGGAGTGAGCGCCGCCAGCAGCAGGGCAATGACGGAACCATCCCGGCCGAAACAGGGGCAGAGCATCACCTGCTCCAGGTCAAGGCCACGGAGCCGGGTCAGCCGCTCCACCGGGATGGGCACCGCCCCCGGACGGACGGGTTGGGGCAGGGATGCCAGCAGGGCCAGGCCGGCGTCCGCCCAGGGGAGAACGGCCCCCCCGACTCCGGCCACGGCGAAGCGGTCTTCGGGCTCAAGCGAACCTTGCAGCACCCACACCGCGCCGACCGGCAGATCGAGCACATCGAGGATGGCCTCGGCGAAGGTGGCGAGGGCCTCGCGGCCGGCCGGCAGGGAGATCAACCGATTGGAGAAGCGGTTGAGGCGCGCGAGGGTCACGGACTGCCGATCCAGCCGGGCCCGGAGACCGATCAACTCCTGCTGCAGGAGGCTGAAGGCATGGGGCCCGAAACCGTTGCCACGGATGACGTCTCCGGCCGAATGCGCCATCAGTTCGAAGCAGAAAACTGGGGATCTTGACGGTAGAGACAGGCCAAGGCGGTGGTGTAGTTGTGGTAATAGTTCCGCCCTGCCAAGTGGGCGTATTCCCCGAAGCCATACATCCCGAACCAGGGCGGCACCTCGCCGTTGCACGCGAAGGGCTGCTGCATCCGGTGCACCAGCTCATCCTTCATCACCCGATCGAACAGGCGCCGGCCCCGGGCCAGGCAATCGGCGTGGAACACCGCCACCGGCAACTGGTCGGGACGGCGCTGCCCCATGGCGGTGACCATGCGGTCCAGGTCGCGGAAGATGCGCTCCTCATCGCGGGCGGTGAGCCAGAGCCGCGTGCCCTCCGGACAGTCCGTGGCGTAGATGAGGTGGCCCTCGGGGGAGTGATGGGTGACCACCCGCAGGATGTGATCGTTGCCGTAGTCCTCCGCTAACACGACCGGCAGGGGCTCCGCCAGGGCTCCGATCGGAATGGTGTCCCCTTCTCGGGCCGTGGCCGGCAGCCCGAGCCGGCGCAGAAACAGGGGCCAGGCGGGCTCGCCGTCGAGGTGGATGATCCGATTGCCCTCGGAGCGGGTGACCACCATCGGCTCGCCCACGGCCACGAAGCCATGGCTGGCCTGGGTTTCCACCGCCAGGCCCGGCTCCCAGAAGCCCACGGCGAAGGCCGCATGCTGAAACAACGTGCCGTCCACCGCCTGGAAGGTGGCCACCCCCTGCATCTGATCGGAGGAGGTGGCGCCGAAGATCACCACCTCCGGGCCCAGCACCGACTCCATACCGGCAATCACCTGATCGTTGGCGATATCGATGCCGGAGGCGATCAGATAGAGCATCCGCACCGGCTGGGGGGTGTCCAGCAGACCGCGGGCCAGTTCCGCCCCCTTGGCGAAGGAGGTGGCGCCCACCAGCCCATCTACGTGGGCCACGCTGAAGCCCGCGCCCCGCAGACCCATCAGGGCGATGTCATGGATGGATTCGCCGGGCCCCTCGCGCCCCACCACCCCGGCGCAGGAGGCCACCAGCACCCGGGCCGCAGGGCACTGGTCGCGGACCGCCTGGGACAGGGCCAGGAGGTCATGGCCCACGGCGGCATTGATCAAAATCAGATCGGTGACGGGGGCGGGATCGCCATAGGCCAGTTCCAGGGCCTCCAGCACGGCGCGGCGGGGATTGATCGAGCGGGTATTAGCGGAGTGGAAAGAAAGCATGGCGCGGTCCGATGCTTCCGGAAGTACAACACCCAACCCTAGAAACGGATTCGGGGGGATCTGCCTGGCGGCGATCCCGGGACAGCGGGCGGGCCCGGGGAATGCTGAACCCCGTTCCCCTACCTTGCCCCCTGCCATGGCCGACCCCGCCGCCAACCCCCGGGCCCTGGCCCCGCTCACGCCGGCGGAGCAACGGGTGCTGAGCGCCCTCGGCCGGGGGGGCAGCAATCGCAGCATCGCCGCCGAGCTGCACCTGAGCCCCCGGACGGTGGAGAGCCATATGTCCAGGCTGCTGGCCAAAACCGGCTGCGCCAGCCGGTCCCAACTGCTGCTCTGGAGCCTTGGCCAGAACCAGGTCCGTTAAGCTGGATCGGCTGCCGGCTTAGCTCAGTGGTAGAGCAGCGCTTTTGTAAAGCGAAGGCCATCGGTTCAAATCCGTTAGCCGGCTTTTGAGATCCCGAGGCCAGCCCGACTGCGGCCAGCCGGGGCTGCCTTGGGCCGGGGCCTGATCCGCCGCTGCCCCAGCAGAAGTTCTCAGGAGAATTCAGGAATTTTCCCGATCATCTCACCGTCACGACGGCAGCCCAGACGAGCCAACCCCTTTCCCCCCAAGCCAGCTGCCTCAGCGATCCGCTCACTGTGGATTCTCAGACAGTCTCACCCCCAGCCCTCGCTAATTTTCCACCAACAGCGAACCTGCTGCTAACTTGCCGATGAACTGCTGCGTTGATGGCAACGCGATCCCTAATGAAAACCACAAAGCTCCTGCCCCTGTTGGCAGCCGCCGTGGGCGCTTCGATTGCGCTTGCTCCCAGTGACGCCAAGGCGCTGACGGTTAACTTCAACCTTCAGGGCAGCCCCGTTGGCAACAACACCATCAATAATCCCACCAACACAATCCTGAACGTTGGCGCGGGTACCCAAATCACCGCAGCCACCCCGGCGGCAGCGCTGGCTCCTCTCCAAGCCGCCATTGCCGGCTTCACGGGCACCTTCACCACCGCCGCGAACATCTTCGCAGCGGCTCCCACCCCCATCAGTTTCGCTCCCAACCCTTACACCACCCCCGGTGGTGCAACCATCACCTTCGCCGCCTCAACCCTCACCACTGGCTATAGCAATTTCTTCAAATCCACTGGGGTTGTTGGTTGGGCCTTCACCGTTTCAGGTGGAAGTGTCCCTGCTGGAACCACCGGCACCATGGACCTGTCCTTCCTGAACCAGGGCGCAGGTGCCTTCTCCTGGACGGGCGACGGCACCCTGAACATCCCCAGTTCCGGCGTTCCCGGCCCCCTGCCCCTGCTCGGCGCCGGCGCCGCCTTCGGCTGGAGCCGTCGTCTGCGCAAGCGTCTCGCCACCGGCACCAGCCAGGCCTGAGCGTGATGGGCCTGTGGGTGCATCCCCAGGCCATCTCCATCTCCCTGAGCCCCACCGTTGTGTGGGGCTTTTGTTTGTCTGCCCATCGATCGCCCTGCCGTGCCTCCCTCCTCCACCCCCGATCGTCCGATCGATCCCCCCCTCAGCCAGGGCCTGGCGGCCGCCGGCATCGGGCTGTTCGTGATGTACAGCGTGGGGGTGGCGGCGGTGATGGTGCCGCTGCGGCTCCTCGATCCCACCTGGCAGATCAACCTTGGCGGGGCCCTGATCAATAACGCCGCCATTCCCTTGCTGGGCCTGATCGCCCTCGGCCTCGCCCACTACCTCTATCCCGGCGATGCCTCCCTGCGGTCCCTGAACGCCAACTGCCGGCAGTGGGCCGTGCTCGCCGTGCTCGGCTTTCTGCTGCTGGTGCCCCTGCTCTCCGTCGCCACCCTCAAGGGCCTCAACCAGGCGCAGCAACAGCAATATGAGCAGCAACAAACGGTGCTGCGTCGCTACCAGCAGCTGCGCACGGCCGTGCTCACCGCCACCAGCAGCCCGAACCTGCGCACCAAACTGGCCACCCTCAATGGCCCCGTTCTCACGGAGGCCGACCAAAATCGCCCCCTGCCGGAACTGCAGCAGGCCTTGTTGGAGGGCCTGATCAAGGCCAAGACCCAGATGCTCAGCCAGGCCAAGGCCCAGACCGCAACCCCCGCCCAAACCTTCCCCCTGGTGCTCCAACTGCTGCGGCTGGATCTCACCTCCCTTGGCCTGGCCTTCGGCTTTGCCGGCCTAGCCAACCGGCCCGGTTCCAGCCAATCCCTCCTGAGCGACTGGATGAGCGTCGTGGGAAGCCGACGCAACCGCAAGTCGATCTCGTCCCAGGAGCGCCAGCAACAGAAGGAGGAACGGGCCGAGCAACGACGCCAGGCCATGGCCTTACGCCAGCAGAGTGCCTCCCGGCAACGGGAGATCGACCAACTACGCGCCGAGGAGCGTCAGCGTGAACAGAAGGCCATGGCGGAGGACAAACGCTCCAGGGACGAGGCCCGACGGCGCCGATCCGATTGACCCCCACCGCCTTCAGGCCGGCGGCCGTTGACGCAGGGTCTGGCTGGGGGCTTCGCCGAAGTGGTGGCGGTAGTCGTGGGCGAAATGACCCGCGTTGCTGAATCCCCAGGCCGCCGCCAGCTCCACCACCGTGGCCCGCCCCGGCTCGACGCTCTGCAGCTGCCGCCGCACCCCATGCAGCCGCTGCAGCTTGAGATAGGCCATCGGCCCCATGCCCAGATGCTCCTGGAAGCCGCGCATCAGGCTGCGGCGGCTGGCATGCACAAGCCGACAGAGGTCTTCCAGGGTGATCGGGGTGTGGGGATGGGCCCGGGCCCAGGCCTCGGTGAGTTTCACCAGCTCGATGCGGGAGGGCTCCCGCAACCGCCCCTGCCGCCGCTCCATCCCGTCCACCAGCGCCTCCAGCACCAAGGGCACCAGATCACCCGACCAGCGCCGTCGTTCCGTGAGCTGCTCAAACGCGGCGGGCTGGCCCTCCGCGCGGGCGATGATCCCAGCCAGCAACTGCCGCAGCTCCTGCAAACGGCCCGGCTCAATCCGCAGCCAATTCTGGCCGCGCAGGGGGCCTTCCAACTCAGGACAGCCCAGAGCCTCGGCCCGGTCGAACAGCACCTGCCGGTTGATGCCCATCAGGACCAACCCATAGCGATCGGGCGTGACCAGATGAATGTCACGCCCGGAATCCAAGCCGTAGATGGCATCCTCCGCCAGCGGCGTGCCGTGGGATTGCAGGCCCACGGCGCCGGCGGCAATTGGCGCAAGGCTGAGACTCAGCAGCACGGTGGAATCCGACTTCGCACCGATGGCCAGAACGGGCTGATTCAGCCGGATTCGCACCAATTGCAACTGATCCAGCGGAATCAGCATGAGGTCGGCACGAAAGGCACCTGGCCTGAGCTGCAGCACATCCTGGGGGACACCGATCCGATGCATGGCCGCCGCCAGGGCCTCAACGCTGTCGAAGCGAGACCACCATGGCCGGAAACGATTCACTGGGGATCTGACCCTTTTTGAGTATTCACGAAAGGCAGGTGCCACCAAAACACCCTATCCTGCCGGGTAAGTAACAATGAACACCCCCAATGCGAGGGATCAATGCGATCGCGTTTCGATCAGATTCTTCCATAGAAGCATCGGAAAGTCATCCATCCAACATCAACCCTGAACCCGCCGTTCAACCCTCCAATCGGCAGGCCTGGCGAATCGGCAGCCATGAGTTGCGAAGCGATGGGAGCTTCTGGCATGGCAGCGACTACGTCGCCTTGAGCCCCCTGCAACGCTCCCTACTCCTCTGTTTTTGCCGCCATGCGGGCCAATTGATCCAACGGGAACAGCTGGCCCTGGAAGTGTGGCAGTCTGTCGATGTAAGCGATCAGAGCCTTGCCCGTGCCGTGCATAACTTGCGTCGCACCCTGGAAAAATGCGGAATCGGCGGTGATCGCATCAACACGATCTACGGCAGCGGCTTTATCTTCACGGCCGAGGTGAGCCCCCAGCAACACGCTGCCCCCATGGCGGTACCGGTGCACCGCCAAGCCGCCAGGCTTGCCCATGAACACCTGCTCGAGGGTCTCACCCTGATCGCCCAACGCCATCCGGCGGGCCTTCACGGCGCGATGGACCACGTCCGCCAAGCCATCGCCCTGAACCCGCACCATCCTTCCGCCCGGCTGGAGCTGGGCTGGCTGCTGCTGGCCCGTGGGCTCTGGGGCCTGGCCCCCAGCGCCACCTGCGCCCAGGAGATCCAGCAGCTGCTACAGACCATCCCACCCGTCGGCGAAGAGAGCCACGACCAGGAACGGACCCGTTTGGCCCTCGACAGCCTGGCCCTGCTCAACGGCCCCGGCGGCGATCGAGGCCAACCGATCGAGCTCCAGCCAGAAGCCGAACGCGGCGAAACGTTGTGGTCGCTGGCGCGGCAGGCCCTGCTCCAGGGGGAGCCCCAGCAGGCGCTGAAGCTGCTCACTCCCCATCTCGATCCCCGGCTTCCCGGTGGCTGGTTTCTTGCCGCCGTGGCGCACCTCCAACAAGGGAACCCTGACGCGGCCCTCACCGACCTGCATCAGCTGCAGTCCCTGCGTCCGCAGTGCACCACCACCCCCCTGGCCCTGGCCGTAGTCCTCGCCCACAACGATCGTCCTGTCACCGCCCTCCAGCAGCTGAGCCTCGCGGGCTGGCCTGAGAATCCCGGCCTGTCCCAGGGTCCGCTGGCCCCCTGGGCGGCCTATGTCTTGGCCCGATCAGACCAAACCGAGGCTGCGCGGCAGATGTTGAGCAATGCAGACTTGGCTCCCGCCACCAGCGGGGCCAGCGCCTGGGCCCTCGTCGCCCTGGCCCTCAACGACACCCCCACGATCCAGGCCTGGTGTCAACGGGCCCACCAGGACCCTTGCCCCTTAGCGCCCTATCTGTTGCAGAGCGCCCTGATGGCTCCCTATCTCCAGCGGCCGGAGGTCCGTCGCTGGCAGGCCGCCACCACCCTCCCCATCCTCGCCCTGGCGGCCTGACCTGTCCCTGATCACCGGCGGTACGGATCAGGAGCGAGACGGGCCGCCGGCAAACAGCCAGAGCACCACAGCTCCCAGCCCCCACCCCACCCAGTCCAGGGAGAACAACGGCGCGCAGACCCGCAACACGGGCTCCAGCAGCCACTGGCTACTGGCTAGAAGAAGCGCCACCAGCAGGGTCAGGGGCAGCATCAGCCGTTCGCCACGTCGAGGGTCTGGCCACCGGCTCGCAGCTGCCGCCAACGGCCCGCCGCCCCCTCCCAGGCCAGCACCGTGCTGGCCTGCCCCGAGCCCACGGGCCAGGGCACGGGAGCCAGCAAAGGCAACTCCGGAAACAGGCCGTGGGCCTCTGCCGCCGTGCGAGCGGCGGGTTCGCCGGATCGGTTGATGCTGGTGGTCGCTAGCGGACCACTGACCCGCAACAACTCCCGTGCCTGGTCACAGGCTGGGACCCGCAACCCCAAGCTGGCGCCCCCCGGATGCAAGGCCGCCGTGATCGCCCCCCCCACCGGCAGCACCAGGGTGAGTGGTCCGGGCCAGCCCCGCCCGGCCAACTCCAGCCAAGGGTCCTGCCAGTTGCAGGCCAGCTCGGCCCGCAACTGGGCCAGGTCGGCTCCCATCAGGATCAGGGGTTTGTCGGCGGGGCGCACCTTCAACTGCCAGAGCAGGGCGGCGTGGCTGGGGCGGCAGGCCAGGGCGGGCAAGGTATCGGTAGGGATCAGGGCGGCCTCCCCCTGCCGCAACCGCTCCGCCAGGTCCGGCACGGAGCACAACCGCATCAATCCGCCCCCATGGCCCGGGGGGAGCGGGCACTGGCGAAGCGCCACTGTCCCTGCAGATCCCGATGGGCCCTGGGGGCCGCCAAACCGGCCCCAACCAACAGAGCCATCACGGCGGCACTTTGGTCGTGGTGATGCTCAAGCACCAGCAGACCGCCGGGCGCCAGGGCCTCGGCCGCCTCGGCCACGATGGCGCGAATTGCGGTGAGGCCATCGCTGCCGCCATCGAGGGCGAGGGTGGGTTCGTGGTCACGCACCACCGGAGCAAGCGTGGGGATCACGGCGGTGGGGATGTAGGGCGGGTTGCTTACCACCAGCTCCAGCTGCCCCCACCAGGGCCTCAGGGCCTCCCACCAACTGCCAGGCAGCAGCCTCACCCGCTGGGCCAGGCCGGCGGCCGCCAGGTTGGCCGCCGCAATCGACTGGGCCGCTTCACTGATCTCCACCGCCAACCCCTCACTGCAGGGCAGGGCCTGGGCCAGCGCCACCGCCAGGCATCCCGAGCCGGTCCCCAGATCAGCCCAGAGGGCGCCGCCAGGGTCGTTCAGGGACGGCGGAGCCAGTTCCAGGGCCAGCTCCACCAATTGTTCGGTGTCCTGGCGGGGGATCAACACCCCGGGTGCCACCACCAACTCCAGATCCCGCCAAGGGCAACGACCCACCAGATATTGCAGCGGTTCGGCGCTCTCCAGGTGACGGCGCCACAGGGCCTCCAGAGCCAGGCGGTTTTGCAACAAGTGCACGGGCCGGCGGGGATCCAGCCGCAGGGCCTGCAAGGCCGACCAGCGCAGCCCCCCGGCCAGATCCAAGAGCCAATCCAGATCAACAGCCCGCCCCCCCCAACGGAGCAGGGCCCGCCGCCAGACCAGCACCTCCTCGGCCGTGAGGATTTCGGGCGCCGCGGCCATGACCGGACCACCGGGCACCGCCAAGGATTCATCGGTGTCGGGGGAGGCGGAGAACGCCACGGCGGCCAGGGAACCCACGGTCGACATCGATCCAGCCTAAGCAGAGCCTGAGGCAGCCCCCCACTGCGGCGACCAGCACAGGCCAGGATCAGCCCGCAACAGGCCCGCCAGCTCCAGCTCCAGCAATTGGGGCGCCAAGGCCGCCATGGGCTGGTTCAGCACCAGGCTCAATTGCTCCAAACTGGCTCCCCCACCCACGGCCTCAAGCAACGCCACCGCACTCGGCGGCAGCGCGCTCGGTGACGGCATGGGCGAAAGAGGTGCAGAGGAGCGAGCCAAGGGACCTGGCCCGAGTTGGGCCAGCAGATCGGGCGGACTGATCAGAGGCGTAGCCCCAGAGCCAAGCAAACGATTGCTGCCGATGGCCGACTGCCGGGCGGCATCCCCGGGCACGGCCCAGAGCGGCAGGCCCTGCTGCCAGGCGATCCGGGCCGAATGAAGGGCCCCACTCTCGGCGGGGCACTCCACCACCACCACAGCCGCCGCCAACGCCACCTGCAAACGATTACGACTGGCGAAATGGCCGGCCTGCACCGGCGTTCCTGGCGCCAGCTCAGTCACCAACAAGCCCCCGTCGGCCACCCGGGCCTGCAGGTCGACGTGATGGCGGGGATAGACCCGATCCAGCGGCGTTCCAAGCACCGCCACCGGGGCTCCCCCCGCCGCCAGGCAACCCTCATGCACGGCCCCATCAATGCCCTCCGCTAGGCCGCTCACCACCGGCCAGCCGGCCTCGGCCAAAGCCACGCCGAGGCGGCGGGCCATCGCCAGACCATGGGCCGAGGGGCGCCGCGTCCCCACCACAGCCACGGCGCGACGATGGCGCAACCAGGGCCAGAGCGAACCCCGCCCACGCCAATAGAGCGCCAGAGGTGGGCGTTCCAGCTGGTGGAGATTGTCCGGCCAGGCGCCATCCCCCGGCACCACCACCCGCAGATCGGAGCGAGGCGCCCCTGCCAGGCGAGCGATCGGCTGCGGCCCCCAGCGCTGGCGATAGGCCAGAACGGAGCGCACGACGCTGGGGCCCCATCCGGGCAAGGCTTGCAGCTCCGCCTCAGGCCACCACCAGGCGCGCTCCAGATCCCCACAGGCCGCCGCCAGGGCCGTCAGCCGTGCCCAGCCCACCCCGGGACATCGACTCCACAGCAACCACCAAAGCCGGCGGCGCTGATCCCAGTCTCGGCAAGGCTCCGCCGCCCGCGCCATCGACCGCCGACCACCCCCCAGGGGCCCCATACCCGAGCGCCGCTCCATCGCCGATCCCAATGCAGTACAAATGTACTCACACGGGTCGCCGGGGTCCAGCGGCCAGGGCGACCAAGGCCTCGGCCAGATCGGCGGGCAAACGGCGCACCACTCGGGGAGCCGCCTGGCCCGATAACCGCTCCACCACCACCAAGTCCACCCGCGCTTCCGCCGCCAGCACCCCTCCAGCGGTCAGGAAACAACTGCGCCAGGGAAGTCGCACGCCCCGCCGGGGCAGCAGCGCACTGCGCACCTCCACCAGATCACCATGCTGAAGGCCCTGGCGATAGTCGATCGCCAGGGCCACCACCGGCAATTCCAGGCCCCGGCAAGCCAGAGCGCTGTAGGCCATGCCCACCGCCGCCAGCGCCTCCACCCGCGCTTCCTCCAGCCAACCGAGATAGGCCCCGTGCCACATCACGCCGCCATGGTCAGTGTGCTGGGGTAACACCCGACGCCGTAGCCGCCAGCTGCCGTGAGCCTCGGATCCATCGCCAAAGGAAGGTTCTGCGGAGGGCCCCTCCTCCGAACCCAACGACTGCATCACGGTGTTCATCAACGCCTAGGGCCGGTCTCAGGATCGGCCATAGGCTGAGCCACCGCCCGAAACGCCCCCGTGTTCCACAATCTTCTCATCGCCGATTCAGGCACTGGCCATGTGGAAGAAATGGTGCGCATGTTGCGTGCCATCCCCCCCTGTCGGCAAGCCCGGATCAATCTGCTCCACGTGATCCCCGAGCAGGGCGGCGACGATCTCCAGACCCATCGCCAACGGGCCAGCGAACTCGTCGCAGAAGCAGCCCGACGCATCGGCCTCGAACCTAATGAGGTGAACAGTGTGGTGAGGGAAGGCGATACCAAGCAGACCGTGCTGAAGGTGGCCGATGAACTGAACGCCGATCTGATCGTGATGGGCTCCCGAGGCCTTGGACGCCTCCAATCGATCCTCAGCAACAGTGCCAGCCAGTACGTCTTCCAGCTCTCAACCCGGCCCATGCTGCTGGTGCGCGACGATCTCTACATCCGCGCCATCAATCGGGTTCTGGTCACCGTGGACGGCACGGGGGTGGGCGATGACGCCATTCGTCTGGCCTGCGAACTGGTGCGGGACATCCCAGGAGGCAGCTTGACCGGCGTTCACATCAGCCGGCAAGACATCATTCCTTCCCGGGGAGGCCGGACTCCCGCCGATGACGTGTTGGACAAGGCGGTGCAAAAGGCACGGAGCCTTGGGGTCACGATGGATCCACTGCACCGAACGGGGGACATCGGCCGTTCGGTCTGCACTGTCGCCGAGGATGTCAAGGCCGACCTCGTCGTGATTGCCTCCCAGGATCGGCGCCCCCTCGTGGCGCAGGCCTTGGTGGATCTCGACCGGCTGTTGGGCAGCTCCGTCAGCGATTACATCCGGGTCCATGCACCAGCTCCAGTGCTGCTGGTGCGCGAACCGGAAGGTCGGCGCTGACGCCGAGAAAGGAGCCTGCCAGCCTCAGCCGCTCTGGCGGCTGTTGGTCTGGATGTAAAGAATTATGAGAAATACGGCGGGAACCAGAACGAACAGGAGGCTGGCAACAAAGCCGAGGTCGTTGGTTTCCATGGCTGTGGGAAGGGTGCCGAGACGCTATCACTGCCAATCGGCCGCCTACCCCCGCGCTTCACCGCTCGTTGCGCTTGGGGAGCCGGCAGCCCCATCCCCGTCCTCCGGGGGGACCTCGGCCGTCGGCAGCGGCTCAGGCCAGGCCATGGGCCCCGGGGGCAAAGGAGAGGCGTAGGCCGCAGCCAGCACCCGCTCCCGATCGCCCAGACCAAGCTGGGGGCGAGTGATCACCGCCATGGATTGCTGCACCAAGACCTGGCACGCCAGACGCCAGGTCTGCGGGCGACGGCGCAACTTCCGATCTTCGACCCCGGTGCGGTCGCTGAGGGCGCCCTCCGGAGCTCCTTCGACGTCCACAAAACAGGTGATGCACTGGCCGCAGCCGCCGCAGTTGCCGAGCTGTCCCTTGAGGCCGTAGAGCTCAATCCGCTCGCGCAGAGCCACCTCTCGCAGGTTCTCACCGGGGTAGCACTCCACATCCCGACCCTCGCGCACAAAACGGATCACCGGCATCGGATCGGCCCCCAAATGCCCATCATTCTGCGGCCGGCAGTTGCGGTCCGTAACCAGCAGGGCCGTGCGGCTGTCCGCACCCTCTACCATCGCCAGCACGGATCGGCTTTGCCGGTCGTCCATTGTCGGCCAGTGCCTCGGTGCTGGGCCGTCAGTCACTTGTCAACCCAGACCTGACCCCCCATGGGATTGCCCTGGTACAGGGTGCACACGGTCGTCATCAACGACCCGGGCCGTCTGCTCGCCGTGCACCTCATGCACACCGCTTTGGTCGCCGGCTGGGCCGGCTCCATGGCGCTCTACGAGCTCGCCATTTTTGATCCCTCCGACCCGGTGCTCAACCCGATGTGGCGCCAGGGCATGTTCGTTATGCCCTTCATGGCGCGCCTTGGCGTAACGGGGAGCTGGAGTGGCTGGAGTATCACAGGAGAAACCGGAGTGGATCCGGGCTTCTGGAGCTTCGAGGGCGTGGCCGCCGCCCACATCATTTTCAGTGGCCTTCTTTTCCTCGCTGCCATCTGGCACTGGACCTTCTGGGATCTGGAGATCTGGCAGGACCCGCGCACCGGTGAACCGGCGCTCGACCTGCCCAAGATTTTTGGGATTCACCTGCTCCTGGCTGGCCTCGGCTGCTTCGGCTTCGGTGCCTTCCATCTCACCGGAGTCTTCGGCCCAGGCATGTGGGTCTCGGATGCCTACGGGATCACGGGTCACCTAGAGCCGGTCCAACCGGCCTGGGGCCCTGAAGGCTTCAATCCCTTCAACCCGGGCGGCATCGTGGCGCACCACATTGCCGCTGGCATCGTGGGCATCATTGCCGGCATCTTCCACATCACGACCCGCCCCCCCGAGCGCCTGTACAAGGCCCTGCGGATGGGCAACATCGAAACCGTTCTGGCCAGTGCCATTGCCGCCGTGTTCTTTGCCGCCTTCGTGGTGGCCGGAACCATGTGGTACGGAGCTGCTGCCACCCCCGTTGAACTGTTTGGCCCCACCCGCTACCAGTGGGATCAGGGCTACTTCAAAACCGAAATCAATCGGCGCGTCCAAACCGCCCTTGACAACGGCGCCACCAAGGAGCAGGCCTGGGCCTCAATTCCCGAGAAGCTTGCCTTCTACGACTACGTCGGCAACAGCCCCGCCAAGGGTGGTCTGTTCCGCGTCGGTCCGATGGTGAACGGTGATGGCCTTCCCACCGGCTGGCTTGGCCACATCGCCTTCACCGATGGGGAAGGCCGCAATCTGGAAGTCCGTCGTCTGCCCAACTTCTTCGAAAATTTCCCGATCGTTCTCCAGGATCAGGACGGAGTTGTTCGCGCCGACATCCCCTTCCGTCGCGCTGAGGCCAAGTATTCCTTTGAGCAGCAGGGCGTGACGGCCACCGTCTATGGCGGTGCCCTCAACGGCCAGTCCTTCAGCGACCCCGCTGATGTGAAGCGCCTTGCGCGCAAATCACAACTTGGTGAAGCGTTCGAATTCGACCGTGCCACCTACCACTCCGACGGCACCTTCCGCAGCTCACCCCGCGGCTGGTTCACCTTCGGCCACGCCACCTTTGCGCTGCTCTTCTTCTTTGGCCACATCTGGCACGGTGCCCGCACCCTCTACCGCGATGTGTTCGCCGGCATCGATCCCGATCTCGGCGAACAGGTTGAATTCGGTCTGTTCCAGAAACTGGGCGACCGTTCCACCCGTCGCCTGCCCGAGGGCTATGTGCCCCCGGCAGGCTCCACCCTCAGCTGATCCCAGACCCTCGCGGAGTCCCCATGGAGAGCTTTGCCTACATCCTGATCCTGGCCCTGGCCATTTCCACCCTGTTCTTCGCCATCGCCTTCCGCGATCCCCCGAAGATCGGCAAATGACCTAATCCATCCCGCCAGGATGGTTCCAGCCCCTGCACCAGCAGGGGCTTTTTCATGGGTTGCATGGGTGCGAAACAAACTCCTTGGCATCCAACTTCCTGGATTGCTGGGTCCAAAAGTTGTACTGGCCCCTTCTCAGCACCCATTCCACTGTCTACACTCGGGAGACACGCAAGAGACTGCGGGGATGCAATGCCCCTCCTGCCAACACACCGATAGCCGGGTGCTGGAGTCACGGGCAGCCGACGCAGGCCGCAGTGTCCGTCGCCGCCGGGAATGCCTGAACTGCGATTTTCGCTTCACCACCTACGAGCGGGTTGAAACCGTGCCGATCACGGTGGTCAAACGCAATGGCAGCAGGGAAACCTTCAACCGCTCCAAGCTTTTGCACGGCCTGCTCAGGGCATGCCAGAAAACGGGCTTGGAACCGGCCCATCTGGAGTCCGTGGTCGATGACATCGAAATCGCCCTGCAGCAACGCAACCTCCGCGAGGTCAGCAGCAATGAAATCGGTGAATTGGTGCTGCAGCAGCTGAGGGAGATGAGTGAAGTGGCTTACGTCCGCTTTGCCTCCGTCTACCGCCAATTCCAGAGCGTGAGTGATTTTGTTGCCACCCTGGAGGGATTGAACAACCGCAATCCGACGAGTACTGCCAACAACACGCGCCTTGCAGCAGTGGTCTGACACCAGTGGTCGTGGCCAAACCACGATCCTTGGCCAGACCTTAGGTCGATGTCTTGGTAGGATTTTGGATTGCGCGATGCCTGCTGGCGGGCAGTGTCGCGTTGTCCTTTCGTACTGCCACAGGCAGACCGCCACTTTTCCATGACCCTCACCCCGTCGCCTGAAGTCAGCACCCTCGAGGCCACCGATCTGGCTGAACTCGATCAGGAGCTTGATCTCGCCATCCCCGACGAGGTTCCCACCGCCGACGATGCCAGCAGCCGCGTCGCCCCAAGGGACAGCGACAACGGAGTGGGGTTCACCCTGGATGAATTTGCAGCACTGCTCAGCAAGTACGACTACAACTTCAAACCTGGGGACGTCGTTAACGGCACTGTGTTTGCCCTGGAATCCAAAGGGGCCATGATCGACATCGGCGCCAAAACGGCTGCCTTCATGCCCCTTCAGGAGGTGTCGATCAACCGGGTTGAGCACCTATCTGACGTGCTTGAACCTGGTGAGGTGCGGGAATTCTTCATCCTCAGCGAAGAAAACGAGGACGGCCAGCTCACCCTCTCCATTCGAAGGATCGAATACCAGCGGGCCTGGGAGCGCGTGCGCCAGCTTCAGAAAGAAGACGCCACCATCTACAGCGAGGTGTTCGCCACCAACCGCGGCGGCGCCCTGGTGCGGGTGGAAGGCCTGCGCGGCTTCATCCCCGGCAGCCACATCAGCACCCGCAAGGCCAAAGAGGAGCTGGTGGCCGATTTCCTGCCCCTCAAGTTCCTGGAGGTGGACGAAGAGCGCAACCGCCTTGTGCTCAGCCATCGCCGTGCCCTGGTGGAGCGCAAGATGAACCGCCTGGAGGTGGGCGAGGTGGTCCTCGGCACCGTCCGCGGCATCAAGCCCTACGGCGCCTTCATCGATATCGGCGGTGTCAGTGGTTTGCTGCACATCTCCGAAATCAGCCACGAGCACATCGAAACGCCCCACACGGTGCTCAATGTCAACGACCAAATGAAGGTGATGATCATCGACCTCGACGCCGAACGGGGCCGCATCTCTCTCTCGACCAAAGCCCTCGAGCCCGAACCCGGCGACATGCTCAGCGATCCGCAGAAAGTGTTCGACAAGGCCGAGGAGATGGCGGCCCGTTACAAGCAGATGCTTCTTGAACAGGCCGAAGATGGCGAACCGATCGGCGTCACCCTCGACTGACACCCGCTGCGTTTTTTGTCGTGATCGTTCCGCGCCGGCCCCACCAGCCGGCGTCTTTTTTTGTCCAGGCTTTCACCATGGTCCATCTCACCCTGCGCGGCCAGCCCCTCGGCACCGCTCAGCCCCCAGCCGATCCCGCCAGGATCGCTGCCGTGCTGTTCGACAAGGACGGCACGATGAGTCAGAGCGAGCCGATGTTGCTTCGCCTGGCCCGGGCCCGGGTGGAGCAGTGCCTGGCGCTGGGGGTCAGCCACGGACTCGATGACGCACGTCTGCAGCAGCTTCTCGACCTCCTGGCACGGGCCTATGGGCTGGGAACCGATGGTCTGCATCCTGCTGGAACCATCGCCGTGGCGGCCCGGGATCACAACCTGATTTCCACGGCCACCGCCCTTGTCCAGGTGGGTCTGGGCTGGCCTGAAGCCCTTGCCTTGAGTGAACAGGCATTCGCCAGCACCGACAGCCTCCATGGCCAGGGGGCCCCCACCCCTCCCCAACCGACCGACGGACTAGCCAACTTGCTTGAGCGCCTGACCGCCGCCGGGGTGCGCTGTGCCGTGATCAGCAACGACCATCAACCCGGGATCCAAGCCTTCCTGAGGCGCCACGACCTGGCGAAGCACTTCGCCGGCCTCTGGAGTGCGGACCACCTGCCGCGCAAGCCCGATCCCGAGGCCGTGCATGCCCTCTGCGCCGAATTGGGGGTGAGGCCCCAGTCCTGCGCCCTGATCGGTGATGCCAACAGCGATCTGCACATGGCACGGAAGGCGGGGGTCGCGGTGGTCCTGGGCTATCAGGATGGCTGGAGCCAACCGGTGCCACTCGATCCTGCATTTCCCCAAATCCACCATTGGGACGAACTGGAGGTGGTGGACTGAACCGCCTTGCGGCGTGACCTTCGCCACCCATGATCGAACCACGGAGGCCTTAACCTCCTGGACTAATCCTCTACCCGCCAGGAATGAGCCGCTACGTCTTCACCTCGGAGTCGGTCACTGAAGGCCATCCGGACAAGATCTGCGACCAGGTGAGCGACGCCGTTCTTGACGCTGTGCTCGCCCAGGATCCCTCCAGCCGGGTGGCCTGTGAAACCGTCGTGAACACCGGTCTCTGCCTGATCACCGGCGAAATCACCACCACGGCGCGGGTGGACTTCAACACCCTGGTGCGCGGGGTGATCGACCAGATCGGCTATAGCGGCGCGCGGGCCGGCGGTTTCGACGCCCGCAGCTGTGCTGTGTTGGTGGCCCTTGATCAGCAGTCCCCGGATATCGCCCAGGGGGTGAACGAAGCCGATGACCATGCCGGGGATCCCCTTGATCTCGTGGGCGCCGGCGACCAGGGGATCATGTTCGGCTATGCCTGCAATGAAACCCCAGAGCTGATGCCACTCCCCATCAGCCTGGCCCACCGCCTGGCTCGGCGGTTGGCGGAAGTCCGTCACGACGGCACGCTCAACTATCTGCTGCCGGATGGCAAAACCCAGGTGAGCGTGGTTTATGAGAACGATCAGCCCGTCGCGATCGACACCATCCTGATCTCCACCCAGCACACCGCCGACGTGGATGGGATCACGGAAGAGAAGGCCGTTCGCGATCGCATCGCCGCCGACCTATGGACCCATGTGGTGGAACCGGCCACCGCCGACCTCAGCCTCAAACCCAACCCGACCGACACCCGTTTTCTGGTCAACCCCACCGGCAAGTTTGTCGTGGGCGGCCCCCAGGGGGACGCCGGTCTCACCGGACGGAAGATCATCGTGGATACCTATGGCGGCTATGCCCGCCATGGTGGGGGAGCCTTCTCGGGCAAAGATCCCACCAAGGTGGATCGTTCAGCGGCCTATGCGGCACGTTTCGTGGCCAAGGCCCTCGTGGCCGCCGGTCTGGCCAACAAGGCCGAGGTGCAACTCAGCTATGCGATCGGCGTGGCCCGGCCGGTGAGCATCCTTGTGGAAAGCTTCGGTACGGGCAAGCTCAGCAACGCCGATCTCACCGCATTGGTGCAGGAGCATTTCGATCTACGCCCCGGGGCGATCATCGAAACCTTCAGTCTGCGCAATCTGCCCCAGCAACGCGGCGGACGCTTCTATCAGGACGTGGCGGCCTACGGCCATTTCGGCCGCAGCGACCTCAACCTGCCCTGGGAGGACGTCACCGCCATCGCCGAGACCCTCAAACAGGCCACCGCAGCCCAAGTCTCGGCGGCCACCCCCGCCTGAGACGATGGCGGGCCCTCTGGCCCACCCCCTTGCCTCCCTCGGCATTGATCTCGGCAGCAGCGGCCTGAGGGTTGCCTTAGTTGACGGCGAGGGTGGACTCCAGGCCGAGTTGGCCAGTCCCTATCCGGAGTGCTTCAGCCATCCAAGGGGCTGGCGATGGGGCCTGATCGAGCTGATCCACCAACTGCCAAGGCCGTGGCGGGCTCGGATCGGAGCCCTCGCCATCGACGGGACCTCCGGAACCCTGCTGATCTGCCGGCCCGATGGCAGCCTGCTGCCCGGGCCCCTGGCCCAGGCGCTGCCGTACCACCTGGCCTGCCCTGAGCAGGCGGCCGGCGCTGCCACCCTGGTGGGCGGTTGCGGCCCAGCCGCCAGTGCCAGCGGCAGCCTGGCCCGCGCCCTGCAGCTCCTGGCGCAAGCTCGGAACCAGGGACTTGATCCTGGGGAGCTGCTCCTGCGCCACCAAGCCGATTGGTTGATGGGCTGGCTCTTGGGCCACTGGTGCTGGGGCGAAGCCGGGAACAATCTCCGGCTCGGCTGGGATCTTCAAGCCAATCGCTGGCTGGGCCAACTCTCCCGCCAACCATGGGCAGCTGCGCTGCCCGCCATCCGTGCCAGTGGGGACATCCTTGGCCCCCTCACACCAGCCGTGGCCAGCCTGCTCGAGTTACCGCCCACCTGCGTGGTGGTGGCGGGCAGCACCGATGCCAATGCTGGTGTCCTGGCCGCCGCACCGGCAGCAGGCGAGGCCGTCACGGTGCTCGGCACCACGTTGGTGCTCAAACAATTCACCAACGCCCCGATCGAAGCCCCCGGGGTCAGCAGCCATCGCGTGGACGGGCGCTGGCTGGTGGGGGGGGCCTCCAACGCCGGAGCGGGCCTCCTCAGCCGCTTTTTCAGCGACACCGAACTGCGCCGCCTCAGTCGACAGATCGATCCCCGACGACCTTCCGGCCTTGCCCTGCGTCCCCTGCCCAGCCGTGGGGAACGTTTCCCCGTGGATGACCCCGAGCTGGAGCCGATTCTCGAGCCGCGCCCCTGCAGCGATGCGCTCTACCTGCAGGCCCTGCTGGAGGGGCTCACCGAGATCGAACGGCAGGGCTGGCTGCGGTTGCAGCAGCTGGGGGCCCCACCGGTGCGTCGGATCATCACCCTCGGAGGCGGAGCCCACAACCCCCAATGGCGCAGCCTGCGCGAACGGGCCCTGGGGGTGCCAGTGCTCAACAGGCCTGCCCTTTCTGCCGCCCTGGGCATGGCCACCCTGGCCCGTAGGAGCCTGCAGAGACGGCCGCCGCCCTGACGGTCAGGATGGGAGATCGCCGCCTGTCTCCCCATGAACGATCGCCTGCGCTCCGTCGTTGCGATGGGCCTCTTTGTGCTGCTTGCCGGTTATGTGGGGTTCAGCGCCGTGCGCCTTGGCCTGCTGCTCTGGCAACGCTTCGGGGCCGCCTGACTCCAGAATCGCCTCCAGTTCCCCCACCCCTCCATGGCCGCCGACCCCCTCACCCCTGCCGTGAGCGACCGGATCTGCAAGCACATGAACGATGACCACGCCGCCGCTGTGCTCTCCTATGCACGCCATTACGGCGGGATCACCACGGCACGCCAGGCCCGCATGTTGGCGGTTGGTCCCGAGGCGATGCGCTTGGAGGTGGACGGCACCCCCGTGGACGTGCCCTTCGATCACACCCTCAGCGATAGCGAGGATGCCCACCGCACCCTGGTGGCCATGCTGCGATCCCTGCCCGCACCTGGGAACCCTTGAATCAGAGCGCCTGCCCTTGGCAGCTGCCCACCTGGTCATTTCCCTGATTCGCCACAGCCTGCAACAGCTCCCCTTCGACTGGATTCTGGGCAGGCCCTGTCCCATCTGCCGGCGGGACCTGGCCCCCCAAGAGCGCAACGAGCCCCTCTGCCAAGGCTGCCGGAGCGAGCTCGAGCTATCCCCATGGGGATTAAGGGGCAGCGAGCCCTTGCCGTGGTGGGGTGTGGGCTTTTACGCCGGAGCCCTGCGTCAGCTGCTGCTCAACCAGCGGGGCCACCCGAGCGCCCAAGCGATCCGCGGGCTGGTGCGCCACCTGATTCCGGCCCTTCCCCCATGGCCCCAGGCACCGCTGCTGCTGCCGATACCCAGTTGGAAACGCCAGGCCAACCCGTTGCCCCCTCTGATTTGCCGGTCGTTCGCCAGCGAACTGGGCCTGCAGCAAAGCGGGATCCTGGAGCGGGCCCATCCGGTGCTGGGGCAACACCATCTCAAGCTGGCCATGCGCCAGACGAATCAGGCGGGGTCCTTTCGCTGCGCCCCTCCCACCAGCAGATCCCAGGCTCGGCGAAGCCCCCTGCTGCTCGTGGACGACATCCTCACCAGCGGAGCCACCGCCTGCAGTGCCGCCGCCTGCCTGGAGGAGGCCGGCTGGCAGGTGGCTGGGCTGCTCTGCCTGGCGCGCACCCCTCCCCCTGGCCACTGGCGGCGTCGCCAACAACGGTCTCGTGCGGACCGTGATCTAAGATCTCCAAGTCGCCAAAGCGACACGCCGGGATAGCTCAGTTGGTAGAGCAGGCGACTGAAAATCGCCGTGTCCCCAGTTCAAATCTGGGTCCTGGCATCAAGCAAGTTCATGGGTCATGCGACGGCCACCCGAAGCTTCGAACCAGATTTTCAATAACGCCGACAGCTTTGCCCAGGCGTTTGACGAAGCCTGGGAAGTTCACAACGTGCAATGCCCCCACCACGGCCTGAGCGCCGAGGCCAAGATGGAGTTGATTCTCGCCCAAGTGGCTGATCATCCGTTTCATCAGTCTGAGCCGGCCACCGCTCTCCAGGTGGCCGCCTTCCGAATCCGTCTCCTGGGCCTCTAAACACCGGGTCTAGACGGCTCCTCCGGCGCGACCGACCAGCCCAACGGCGTGCCCCCTGTGTCCCCGTCGGTTGCTCCATGACATCGTCCCTGTCCCGACTGATCCGGATGCTGAGCGGCGGCTTCAGCAATCAGGCCCAAGCCTTCGACAACCCCCCCCTGTTTGCCCACATTTTGGTGAAGTTCCGGCCATTGCCGCAGCTTGCTCCGGGGTCCCTGCTGCTGGAACAGTCCTATGCGATCAATCCAAAGGCTCCCTATCGCATTCGTGTGCTGCGGCCGGAGCAGCGTGAGGATGGCTCTCTGATCATCCACAATCAATCCATCCATGACGATCAGCGCTTCTGGGGTGCCGTGGAGGACGCCCAATTGCGGGACACCATTCAGACCACCGATCTTCGTCCCCTGGAAGGCTGTACCTACCTGGTCCAGGAAATGAACGATGGATTCCTTGGCGAAGTGGAGCCGGGATGTCGCTGTCTTGTGGAACGCAAGGGCGCCACGGCCTATCTCGTGAGCACCTTCGAGCTGGGCCCAAACAGCATGCGCACCATCGACCGTGGCCACGACCCATCCACCCACGAACAGCTCTGGGGCTCTCTGGCGGGGGCTTTTGAGTTCGAACGCACCGACGACTACAGCCACGAAATCCCGGACTCGTGGCTGCTCAACTGAGCCGAGCCTGGGGAACGGGGGCACGGCAAAGGTAACGAACCTTGAGGAGTGGGGCCCATTCACCAATCACCCGGAACGATCGAACTACTCTTCCCAGCTGTTCCCCACCTGTCATGGTCCTTCCCCAGATCACAACGCCACCGATCAGCCAGAACGCGCGGGTTCCTAATTTTGCCATTGGTGGGGATGAAAGCCCCCGGCAATCCGCCCAGAGCAGCGGACGCAGTTCAGTCAGTATTGACGAGCTGATCGAACAGGCTTACCGCCAGATCTATTTCCACGCCTTCAAGGTTGACCGGGACTCCAGCCTGGAATCTCAACTGCGCAGTGGTCAGATCAACGTACGTGATTTTGTACGAAGCTTGCTGCTCTCCAGCAAATTCCGCGACGACTTCTACCGGTGTAACAGCAACTATCGAATGGTCGAACAGATCGTGGGGCGCGTTCTGGGTCGTGCCGTCCATGGTGAGAAGGAACGCATCGCCCTTTCAATCCTGATCGCACAACAAGGATTAGTAGGGCTGATTGACCATTTGCTCGACTCCCCTGAATATCTCAACGCCTTCGGCTACGACATGGTGCCGTTCCAACGAGGGCTTGTTTTGGCTGGTCAAGCCAAGGGAACCCAACCGTTCAATCTGCAAGCCCCCCGCTATGAGGGTTACTGGCGCGAGGCCACATCCCGGCGTGCCCCGGCCGGTCGAGGCACGGCTTGGAGCCCCGCCAGCGGCTTGAGCCTGCCCCGTCCCGCCTGGCTGGCGGATGCCCCGTCAACCCAAGCCCGCAGGATCTGGCAAGGGATGGTGACGGCTGGAGGATTTGTGCTCACAGGGCTGGTCCTTTACGTCGCGGCCACGATGCTGAGCACGGCTGGCGCCGGCTGAGACCAGCCCCCGAGCGGTCGAACAGGGAAACAACGCTCAGGCGACGAGGTCGTCCATGAACGGCTGCTCCCCTTCCTCGATGAACAGATCAGCCCCGTCCATCAGTCCACTCCCGTCCAGGGATGGATCATGGTGGATGAGCGGCAAACCACGCGCCGCGAAGGGACGCACCGGGGCGGCAGCACCGGATTGGGACGCAAGCTGGCGCTGACTCCCCAGCCCAGAGTCGAGGCCCCGCAGCAAACGCTCGATCCGCCCCAGCCGTTCTTCGGTCTCCTCCAGTCGCTCATCCATCTCCTGGGCCTGGGCAGGATCCTGGATCTCCAGCAGCGGCTGGAGGAGTCGTTGCTGCTCCTCCAGGCGTTCCTCCATATCCACCAGGCGATAGGTCAGCGCTTCGGCCACCTGGGAAAGGGTCTGCAGTTGGTCCGCCAGGCGCTGGGACCAGGCCTGGGACGTCAGGGATGCGCCCATCACAGCTCAAGAATCTGGGCGGATGGTATCGGCCCTGGCCCTGGCCGCCAGTTTGTAACGATTGTGAAAGGCTTGTCATCATGTCCTGATCGCCCCATAGGATCCGCCTTGCAGCCATTGGTTGAGACTTTTCGACGCTGACCAGCTGCTGATCGCTTTCTTCCCCGCTTTCCCACCCGGCACTCACGCTCATGACACTCGCCAACGCTGCCTACCTGGGCATCGAGCGTTTCGCCAACGACCGCAACAAGGAGAACTGGTCGAACGCCACCGAAAACGACAAGGCCGCCCTGATTCGCGCCGTTTACAAGCAGGTCCTGGGCAACCAGTACATCATGGCCAGTGAGCGGCTTGAGGGTCCCGAATCGCTCTTCAAGCGTGGCTATCTCAGCGTGCGGGAATTCGTTCGCCAAGTGGCGAAGAGTGGTCTTTACAAGGCAAAGTTTTTTGAAAACTGCAATGCCTACCGCTTTATTGAACTGAACTTCAAGCATCTTCTCGGCCGTGCGCCCCAAAACAAAGCGGAGATGCTGCACCACTTCACCATCCTGCAGGAGCAGGGTTACGACGCCGAGATTGACTCCTATATCGATAGCATCGAGTACCAGAATCGTTTTGGCGAAGAGGTTGTTCCCTATATCCACGGCTGGGATTATTCGGTCGGCCAGCAGGGTTTGCAGTTCTCCTACATCCTGCAGTTGGCCCGCGGGGTTGGGGCCTCGGTTCGTGGCGATGCTCTTAAAACCCAGTCTCGCCTCAATCCTTCGGTGCACGCCAAAGCCGCCATGCCGGTGGTCAGCCCGAATGCCAAAGGCAGCACCTTCCGCAAGGTCGTAAGTGACGGCGTCACCCGCCAAGGCGTGGGTGCCGGAGAGGAAGGACGCACCTTCCGGGTGGAAATCAGCGGCTTCAACAACTTTCGCCTGCATAAGCGCAGCAACCGCGTCCGTTTCATCCCCTTCAACAAGCTCCTGCAGGCTCAACAGCAGATTCAACGCGAAGGCGGCCGGATTGCCAGTATCACCCCAGTGAACTGATCTTCGAGTTCAGACGTTTTCCGCTTCTCAACTCCCCCGCATCCTCACCATGAAAGTTTCCGCCAACTCCCGAAGCACTGGAGTCAACAGCGATCGTCAGGTTTCGCTGACCGTGACTGCCATGAACAACATCGACTATTCGCGTACTGCGGACAGAGTG
>Ga0114981_10000227_pt1 | contig 35113 bp, 41 predicted proteins | sample S_140806_MF_Meta_FD_87028 | JGI IMG/M metagenome (GOLD analysis project Ga0114981, IMG submission 87028) | Freshwater microbial communities from Lake Simoncouche, Canada to study carbon cycling - S_140806_MF_MetaG | ecosystem: Environmental > Aquatic > Freshwater > Lake | place: Lake...
CCTTGTTCGTCCCCAACGACCACAATGGCCGAAAACGAAAAGGTCCGTCCACCTTTGGTCACCTTGGCAACGCGCTGAACACTCACCAAACGATCCTTAAGTTCTATCTCGCTGGCCTTAACCCTGCGAATATCTGTAGTTGACATAACAATATTTCAGTTTAGAATTGAAGCCCACCTTCACGAGCACCTTCGGCCAAGGCCTTCACCCGACCGTGATACAAATAGCCACCCCGGTCAAAAACGACCTTGTTTACGCCGGCTGCCAAGGCTTTTTCGGCCAAGAGTTTTCCAACCGCTGTGGATTGCTCAATCCGCTTGACATTCATTCCTTTGAGGGATTTCTCACGAGTAGAGGCTGCGCAGAGCGTACGGCCTTGGTCGTCATCAATAATCTGGGCGTAGATTTCGGTATTGGAACGAAACACCGATAAACGGGGACGCTCACCGGAACCGGTGATTTTCTTGCGTATCCCCCTGTGTATGCGGGAGCGACGTTCGGTACGGTCGTAGGCCATGGGATGTTTTTGGGAGTTTTGGTTAGCGATTATTTCTTAGAGGCCGATTTACCGGCTTTTTTGCGGATGATTTCGTTCACAAAGCGGATACCCTTTCCTTTGTAAGGCTCTGGAGCACGCAGTGAACGGATTTTGGCAGCAACCTGACCCAACAGCTCTTTGTCATGACTGTTAAGGGTGATGATCGGGTTCTTACCCTTGAGCGTTTCGGTGGCCAATTTGACTTCTTTGGGGATTTGCATAACGATATCATGCGAATAACCCAGGGCCAATTCTAGAAATTGTCCATTGGCGTTGGCGCGGTAACCGACGCCCACCAATTCTTGCTGCAAGGTATATCCTTCAGAAACACCGTGGACCATGTTGGCCAGGAGGGCTCTGTAAAGGCCGTGAAGCGCGCGATGACGCTTGCTATCGGTTGGACGACTGACCGTGATAACACCGTCGATCATTTCCAGACGGATATCCGGATCAACCAAACGGGACAATTCACCCTTGGGGCCCTTTACCGTAACGTTATTTTTGTCCATGAGGACTTGAACCCCGGAGGGAATACTGAGCGGAAGCTTGCCTATTCGTGACATGATGCGATTGTTGGTTCTTAAGATGACCGGATTAGGAAACGTAACAAAGAACTTCACCCCCGACATTCAACCTTCTGGCTTCTTTGTCGGTCATGATACCCTTGTTGGTGGAAAGGATGGCGATACCAAGGCCGTTGATAACCCTTGGCATCTCCTCGACTCCTTTGTAAAGGCGAAGACCTGGACGGCTAACGCGAGTTAGCTTTTGGATAACGGGCTCACCGGTACCGGGAATGTATTTGAGAGCGATTTTGATATGGCCCTGGGGTCCTTCGTCCTCAAACTTGTAATTAGCAATATAGCCTTTCTCAAAAAGAACCTGTGTGATGGCTTTTTTGGTGTTGGAGGCCGGAATTTCAACAATACGATGACGGGCCTTCAGCGCATTGCGCAGGCGGGTTAGGTAATCGGCAATTGGATCAGTCATAAAATACGGGTCGTAAATTCAATAAGAGGAGGATTACCAGGAGGCTTTGGTGACACCCGGAATGAGGCCGTTCGAAGCCATCTTGCGGAACAAGACCCTGGAGATACCGAACTGACGCATAAAGCCCCGGGGGCGACCGGAGATACTGCAACGGTTGTGAATGCGGACTGGAGATGCGTTCCTGGGCAGCTTCTGCAAACCCAAAACATCACCGGCTTCTTTGAGGGCTTTACGCTTGGCGGCGTAGCGCTCAACGGTTTTGAGGCGTTTCTTATCGCGGGCTTTGATACCTTCTTTGGCCATGATTTAGTTCTTTGAAGATTTGAAGGGAAGACCCAATTCGGCCAGGAGTGCCTTGGCTTCTTCGTCGTTGCGGGCCGTTGTTACAAAAGTGATATGCATACCATTGATCTTGCTGACCTTGTCAATGTTGATCTCTGGGAAAATAATTTGTTCTGTTACACCCAAAGTGTAATTACCACGGCCATCAAAACCCTTGGATGGTATGCCTTTGAAATCCCGAACACGGGGCAATGCAACAGCCACCAAACGGTCCAAAAACTCATACATCCGTTCGTTACGGAGGGTTACTTTGACCCCAATAGGCATTTTTTCGCGGAGCTTAAAGTTAGAGATCGCTTTCCGGGACAACGTAGCGATGGGCTTCTGACCGGTGATTTGGGTGATTTCGCCCAAAGCATTGTCAATCAATTTCTTGTCAGAGACGGCTGCACCGACCCCTTGGTTGATACAAATCTTGGTAAGGCGAGGAACCTCCATGACGTTTTTGTATCCAAACTTTTCCTTGAGGGCCGAAACGACCTCCGTGTTGTATTTGACTTTAAGTCGTACCTGATAGCTCATGACGGGATTATTTCCTGGTTGGATTTGGCGAAACGGACCAGCTCTCCGGCCTCGTTGGTTTTGCGACCGACGCGCGTTGGCTTACCTGCCACAACCAATTGCAAGTTGGACAAATGAATCGGGGCTTCTTTCTTGATAATGCCTCCGTTGGGTGATGTCGCAGAGGGTTTCGTGTGACGGCTGACCAGGTTCAAGCCTTCAACAACGGCACGATTGGTTTCGCGTACCATTTGAAGGATGCGGCCTTGTTTGCCACGGCTGTCACCGGCAATTACCTGAACCAAATCTCCTTTGCGGAGTTTGGGTTTGGCAATAGGGATTTCGTGATTCTTGGACTTTTTCATAACATCAAAAATTCTTAAAGGACTTCAGGGGCCAGTGAAACAATTTTCATGAACTGTTTTTCACGCAATTCTCTGGCAACCGGGCCAAAAATGCGGGTTCCACGGGGCTCATCCTGTGCATTTAACAAAACAACCGCGTTGTCATCAAAACGGATGTAAGAACCATCCCGACGACGTACTTCTTTGGCGGTCCGCACGACGACGGCTTTGGACACGGTACCCTTCTTGGCATTGCCGGTTGGGATCGCCGATTTAATGGAAACCACGATTTTGTCGCCAACGCTGGCGTAGCGTTTGCCGGTTCCGCCCAAAACGCGGATGCAAAGAACTTCTTTGGCGCCGCTATTATCGGCTACGGCCAAGCGGCTTTCCTGTTGTACCATGGTAGGATCTTTTCGGGTAGGGTTTGTAGGGGGAGATTACTTCGCTCGTTCGATTACTTCTACGAGGCGCCAGCACTTGTTTTTGCTCAAAGGACGGGTTTCGACAATCCGAACACGGTCACCGACATTGCATGTATTCTCTTCATCATGGGCCATGAATTTGCGTGAGCTCTTGATGAACTTGTGGTACATGCTGTCCTTAACTTTCTTTTCCACCGAAATCGTGATGGATTTGTTCATTTTATTGGAAACCACCACCCCAACTTTCTCTTTGCGAAAGCGACGTGGCTGTTCGGCTGTCGATGTGTGCGCAGGGGATGCTGCGGTAGGCGTATTCAAATCTTCCATGAATGGTAGGTTATGCGTTGTTGTTCGAGCGTTGACGGGCGTTGAGTTCGGTCATCATCCGGGCCACTTCGCGGCGGCTCTGACGAATGCGCGTCGGATTTTCCACGGGTGATACCGTATGGTTAAAGCGCATTTTGTGCAAATTGGCTTTTTCGTCACGGATACGCTCCTGCAAATCGGTAACGGAGAGAGCGGTTAGGTCGGTATTCTTCATGATAGAACGGGCTACAGGGTACGATGAAAACGATTAGGCGCTTTTGGCTTCGGTGACATAATCGCGACGAACCACAAAGGAGGTCGAAACAGGAAGCTTCTGAGCCGCCAAGCGCAAGGCTTCGCGAGCAACTTCCAGCGGAACACCTTCGGCTTCAAAAATCAGAGTGCCGGGTTTGACAACAGCCACCCAATATTCCGGGGCTCCTTTACCCTTACCCATACGCACCTCAGCGGGCTTTTTGGTGATTGGCTTATCCGGAAAAATACGGATCCATACCTGACCTTCCCTTTTCATAAAGCGAGTCACAGCAATACGGGCGGATTCGATTTGTCTAGAGGTAATCCATTTGGCCTCGAGAGACTTGAGTCCAAAACTACCGAAGGACAGCTCGGCGCCGCGGGTAGCCATCCCATGAACTCGACCCTTGTGGGTTTTGCGGAATTTGGTTCTTTTTGGTTGTAACATATCGGTTTCCTTTAGCTTCTGTTGCGGCGATCTCCCCCACGTCCTTCGGAACGACCTTCTCCACGGGGCCCGCGGCGATCACCACGACCACCGCCTGGACGGTCTCCACGACCACCACCCTGTTCGGAACGACCACCGCCAGCACTGACTCCTACATTGGGAGACAAATCGCGCTTTCCGAAAACTTCGCCCCGACAAATCCAGACTTTAACCCCAATTTTTCCGTAAACGGTTTGGGCTTCTTTGAGAGCGTAATCAATGTCAGCACGTAGGGTGTGCAGGGGAATGCGGCCTTCTTTGTATTGTTCAGTACGTGCAATTTCTGCACCACCTAGACGACCCGAAACCATGACCTTGATACCCTCGGCATTGAGACGCATGGTAGAGGCCAATGCCATCTTCATCGCACGACGAAATGAAACACGACCTTCGAGCTGACGGGCAATGCCCTCGGCAACCAAAGCAGCTTCCAGCTCGGGTTTCTTGATCTCATGGATATTGATCTGGATCTCCTTTTGGGTGAGCTTCTTGATTTCTTCCTTGATTCGATCCACTTCCTGGCCACCTTTTCCGATAACAATACCAGGACGGCTGGTATGAATCGTGATAATGATCCGCTTGAGTGTACGCTCAATCACCAACTTGGAAATACCACTGTTGTTGATACGCGCACTGAGGTAGCGACGAATTTTGTCATCCTCGAGAATTTTGTCGGCATAATTCTTGCCGCCAAACCAGTTGGAGTCCCAGCCTTTGATATATCCCAGCCTCAAGCTGATTGGATTGGTTTTTTGTCCCATTTAATTAGGCGTTTTCGGAGTTGGTCGTGGCATCCACCACGATGGTAATATGATTGGATCTTTTGAGAATACGATGGCCACGACCCTGGGGGGCTGGACGAAGACGCTTGAGCATCTTTCCACCGTCCACAAAAATCTGTTTGACGTAGAGTTCTGCCGATTCAAGACTGAGGTCCTCGTTTTTGCGCTCCCAATTGGCAACAGCAGACATTAAAAGCTTCTCGAGGCGGGCGGAAGCATCCTTTTTGGAAAACTTCAAAAGGCCTTGGGCCTGATCCACTTTGCGACCGCGAATCATATCGGCCAGCAAACGCATCTTTTGAGGGGAGGTAGGGCAATCCCTAAGTATAGCTTTGGCTTCCATAGCGTCGATTATTTGCGATTACCGGAGTGTCCCCGGAACGTACGGGTTGGTGAAAATTCGCCCAATTTGTGTCCGACCATGTTTTCGGTCACATAGACAGGGATAAACTTGTTACCGTTGTGAACAGCGATGGTGTGACCGACAAATTCGGGAATCACCATGGAACGCCGAGACCAGGTTTTAACCACGGTTTTTTTGGAGCCGTTGTTCATTGCCTCGATTTTGCGCTCGAGGGTGTATTCAATGAAGGGGCCTTTTTTGAGGGAACGGGGCATAACGATGTATGTAAGTTGCGTTACGGAATTAGTTGGTACGACGTTTGATGATCAGGCGATCCGAAGGACGCTTGCCACGACGGGTTTTGTAACCCTTCGAAGGAATGCTGTTGCGTGAGCGTGGATGTCCACCGGATGCACGACCTTCACCACCACCCATCGGGTGATCGACTGGGTTCATCGCAACACCACGGACCCTTGGACGGCGACCTAACCAACGGGAACGTCCGGCTTTACCGCTGATTTCCAAAAAGTGGTCTTCGTTCGACAAAGCACCCATGGTAGCCATGCAGGTCTGCAATACCATCCGGGTTTCACCGGAAGGCAATTTGATAATGGCATACTGGCCATCGCGAGCCGCAAGAACAGCGGAACCACCCGCCGAACGAACCATTTGCCCACCACGACCAGGGCGCAATTCAATGTTATGAATGCTAGAGCCCAAAGGAATACTGGAGAGGTACATGCAATTGCCCGTATCCGGGGTCGCCTTGGTTCCAGACATGACGGTGTTTCCCACCTTCAACCCTTTGGGAGCCAAAATGTAGCGCTTCTCACCATCGGCATAAAACAAGAGAGCGATGAAGGCGGAGCGATTGGGATCGTATTCAATGGTCTTCACCGTCGCCGGAATGTCCAACTTGTCACGGCGAAAATCCACCAAACGGTACATTTTCTTATGGCCACCGCCCATATAGCGCATGGTCATTTTGCCATCCCTGTTTCGGCCCCCGGATTTGGAAAGAGGGGCCAACAAGGACTTCTCAGGCTTGTCCGTGGTCAACTCCGCAAAGGTATTAGCAACCTTAAAGCGAAGTCCCGGGGTTAGCGGTTTGAATCGTTTGACTGACATAGCAATAATTTAGAGGCCGGCGTAATAATCAATACTATCCCCGGCTTTGAGGGTAACAATAGCTTTTTTGAAAGAATCGGTGCGACCACGCAAGATGCCCGATTTGGTACTGCGACTGCGGGTATCCCCAGCATATCGCATGGTATTCACCGATTCCACCGTCACACCGTACATACTTTCAACAGCAGTCCGGATCTGAATCTTGTTGGCACGCTTGTCAACACGAAAAGCATATTGCTGATGCTTCTCCGTCAAACGGGTCATTTTTTCGGTTACCACCGGCTTTTTGAGGGTTTCCATAACTAGTTCTTAGAGGAGGGTTTCCTGAATTTTGGCCACGGCACTCTGTTGAACGAGAAGGCAGTGAGCGTTCATAACATCGTAGGTATTCAAATCCTGGGCAATCATCACCCGGGCATTGGGAATATTACGGCCAGAGAGAACCAGGTTCGGCTGATTTTCGCCGGTCACCAACAGAACCCGACGTCCATCCAGTTGAAAATTCCGGATGAGGGTCATGAATTCTTTGGTCTTGGGGGCATCCATCGAAAAGTCCTCCACAACAAAGAGTTGATTCCCCTGAACCTTGTAGGATAGGGCGGAACGACGGGCAAGCTGCCGTAATTTCTTGTTGAGCTTGAAGGAATAATCCCGTGGCTTGGGACCGAAAACACGAGCTCCACCGTACATCAAAGGGCTGTTGATATCCCCGCGGCGAGCGCCACCGGTTCCCTTTTGACGGAAAAGTTTGCGGGTTGAACCGCTCATTTCGGACCTTTCCTTGGCCTTGGCGGTACCCTGGCGACGATTAGCGAGGTGCAACTTGACGTCCAAGTAAATGGCGTGATCGTTGGGCTCGGAACAAAAAACCTGATCATCCAGAACCACTTTGCGATCGGTGGCTTGGCCTGAGCGGGAATAAACGGCGGTTTCCATGACGTAGGCGAGTGAATTATTTCTGAACCAAAACCCAGGAGCCGTTGGCACCGGGAACGGAGCCTTTGACCACGAGGAGATTTTGCTCGGGATAAACTTTAACAATTTGTAAATTCTGAGCGGTGCGGCGAACGTTACCGGTTTGCCCGGCCATCCGCATTCCTTTGAAAACGCGGCTGGGGAATGACGAAGCGCCCAAAGAACCGGGAGCACGCAATCGGTTGTGCTGACCATGGGTTTGGCCGCCGACCCCACCAAAACCGTGACGCTTGACGACACCTTGGAATCCTTTACCCTTGGTCTCTCCGATGACATCCACCGTATCACCCTCTTGAAAGAGGGTCACATCCACCTGGTCGCCCAACTGAAGGTCCTTTTTGAAACCACGGAATTCGGTTACCTTGGCCTTGGGGCCTGTGCCGGCTTTCTTGAAGTGACCAATGAGCGGTTGGGTCGAGGATTTCTCCTTGCGATCACCAAAAGCCAATTGAACAGCTTCGTACCCATCCTTGTCCTTGGTGCGGACCTGCGTTACCACACAGGGTCCTGCTTCCAGAACGGTACAGGGAATCATTGCACCATCCGCCGCAAAGACGGAGGTCATTCCAATTTTTTTACCAATTATACCTGACATAGCGTTAGACTTTGATTTCGACGTCCACACCGCTGGGCAATTCCAGCTTCATAAGAGCATCCACGGTCTTGGACGAAGAACTGTGGATATCCATCACCCGCTTGTAAGAGCAGAGTTGAAACTGCTCACGGGCTTTTTTGTTAACGTGCGGTGATTTGAGCACGGTAAAGATTTTCTTTTCGGTCGGCAATGGAATAGGACCGCTCACAACGGCGCCCGTCATTTTGACGGTCTTTACGATCTTCTCCGCCGATTTATCGACCAAGTTGTGATCGTAGGACTTGAGTTTGATGCGAATACGATGGCTCATAACGGCGGTTTAATCTTTTTCAGCTTTCATGGCCTTGTACTTGGCCAGGACGTCTTCGGAAATATTCTTGGGGGTTTCGGTATAATGCGAGAACTCCATGGTGGAAGTGGCTCGACCGGATGTAAGGGTCCGCAGAACCGTCACATAGCCAAACATCTCGGCCAAGGGAACCTGGGCTTTGATGACCTGGGCTCCATTCCTGGAATCCATGCCCTGCATCTGACCACGACGCTTGTTCAAGTCACCGATCACATCGCCCATATAATCTTCGGGGGTAATAACCTCCACTTTCATGATGGGCTCCAGGAGAATCGGGTTGGCTTTGCGGCAAGCCTCACGGAAAGCCGTACGAGCTGCAATTTCAAAGGACAGCGAATCCGAGTCCACTGCGTGGAAACTACCATCAAAAAGGCGAACCTTGAGGGTGTCCATGGTAAAACCGGCCAAAACACCGTTGGCCATGGCGGCGGCAAAGCCCTTCTCGACCGAAGGAATAAATTCCCTTGGAACAGATCCGCCGACGATTTCATTCACAAATTCCAAACCAGCCTTCTCAGGATCACCGGGCATGATTTCGACAAAAATGTCGGCGAACTTACCACGACCACCGGTCTGCTTCTTGTAAACCTCACGGTGGGTAACGGGCGATGTAATAGCCTCTTTGTAGTTAACCTGCGGGGCACCCTGGTTGCACTCAACCTTGAATTCACGACGCAGACGGTCTACGATGATTTCGAGGTGCAATTCACCCATACCAGAAATAATGGTTTGACCGGTATCCTCGTCGGTTTTGACCTTGAAGGTGGGATCTTCCTCGGCCAATTTGGCGAGGGCTGTTCCCAATTTATCAGAGTCTGCTTGCGTCTTGGGTTCAATCGCCAAACCAATAACCGGATCTGGGAATTGCATGGCCTCCAAAATGATGGGAGCATTCTCGGCACAGAGGGTATCCCCTGTTTTGATGTCTTTGAAACCTACGGCAGCACAGATGTCACCGGCTTCAACGAAGTCAATGGCCTTGCGATCGTTGGCATGCATTTGGAAGAGACGAGAAATACGCTCCTTTTCCATGACAATACCTTTGTCTGGCTCGTTGCGGACCTTCAATACATAGGAACCCGCATCCAAGCGACCGCTGTAAACCCGGAAGAATACCAAGCGTCCAACGAAGGGATCCGTGGCCACTTTGAAAGCCAATGCAGAAAAAGGAGCATCTACGGATGGCTTGCGGGTTTCTTCGGCATCGGTTTTGGGATTGGTCCCGGTCACCGCTTCCTGATCGGTGGGCGATGGCAAGAAGGCGCAGACAGCATCCAACACGGCCTGTACCCCTTTGTTTTTGAAGGCAGAACCGCAAAGCATGGGGACGACTTTTTGGTCGCAGACCGCCTTGCGAAGGGCCGCACGCAGTTCATCGTGGGTGATGGAATCGGGATCATCAAAAAACTTCTCCATCAAAGCGTCATCGTAATCGGCGCAGACTTCAATCAACTGCTGACGGTAGCGATGGGCCTCCTCCACTAAATCGGCAGGGGTTTCGATCACTTGGAAGGTCATGCCCTTGGAGGCCTCGTCCCAAACAATGGCTTGGTTGGTAATCAAATCGATCACCCCTTTGAAATGTTCTTCTTCGCCGATGGGAATTTGAATCGGGACGGCGTTGGAACCCAACATGTCTTTGACCTGCTGGCATACTTTGAAAAAATCAGAACCCTGACGGTCCATTTTGTTTACAAAACCCAAACGGGGTACTTTGTAATTATCAGCGAGACGCCAATTGGTTTCGGATTGAGGCTCAACCCCGTCGACGGCTGAAAACAAAAAAACCAGCCCGTCCAATACGCGGAGGGAACGGTTAACTTCTACGGTAAAATCAACGTGGCCGGGGGTATCGATGATATTGACTGCATATTCCCTGTCCTGCCATTTCCAAGAAGTCTTGGTAGCAGCCGAGGTGATGGTGATACCACGTTCCTGCTCCTGGGCCATCCAGTCCATGGTCGCAGCACCGTCGTGAACCTCACCGATTTTGTGGGTCATGCCGGTATAATACAGAACACGCTCGGTGGTCGTGGTCTTGCCGGCGTCAATATGGGCCGCGATTCCAATATTGCGGGTGAAGCCTAAATCCTTCTGTGACATGATAATGGGGTATGAGCCGTAGCTTGGGGTTGGAATCGGTTGGAATTAGAATCGGAAATGGGAGAATGCTTTGTTGGCTTCGGCCATACGATAGGTGTCTTCTTTTTTCTTGACCGCAGCACCTTCGCCTTTGGAGGCGGCAATGATTTCAGCGGCTAGTTTATCGGTCATGGTCTTTTCATTGCGCTTGCGGGCGTAACCAATCAACCAACGCATACCCAATGCTTGCTTGCGGTTGGGCTTCACTTCAACGGGGACCTGAAACGTTGATCCACCGACACGGCGGCTTTTGACTTCCACCGATGGCATGACATTGTTCAAGGCACGGCGCCAAACTTCGATACCGGGCTCTGATAATTTCTTTTCGATGTTCTCAACGGCCAGGTAAAAAATCTGACTGGCCGTGCTCTTCTTCCCATCGTACATCAGGTTGTTGATGAACTTGGTGACGATTTCGTCCCGGAATTTGGGGTCCGGTTCAACAAAGCGCTTCTTGGCGGAGGTTTTTCTCATGACTTTACCTTGATAATCAAATTACTTTTTACCGCCTTTGCCTTTGGTTGGCGCTGCGGCCTGCTTGGCCTTGGCTCCGTATTTGGAGCGACCCTGTTTGCGGCCGTTTACACCGGCCGTATCCAAAGCACCACGAATAATATGGTAGCGAACACCTGGCAAGTCCTTCACACGACCACCGCGGATCAACACGATGGAGTGCTCCTGCAGGTTGTGTCCCTCACCGGGGATGTAGGCGTTGACCTCCTTTTGGTTGGTCAAGCGAACACGAGCCACCTTGCGCATGGCTGAATTGGGCTTCTTGGGAGTGGTCGTATAGACACGGGTGCAGACCCCGCGACGCTGTGGGCAGGAGTCCAAGGCAGGAGATTTGCTCTTGTCCGCCTTGTGTTCCCGGCCGTTTTTGACCAATTGCTGAATGGTAGGCATGGTGTTTGGTTTCTGGTATCGTTGTCCGACCCCTATTTTTGAGGGAGTGCAAAAGTAGAGGATTTTGTGTGTAAATCCAAAGGTATCGGCCATTTTTTTAAACAAAATAGGGGATTCCGGGGGCTTTATCCACAATCAAAAAGCCCCGCTTACCTTTGTCCATTCCCCCAAGACCACCCCTATATGCGCTATCAACCCCTCGATTCTTCTGTTTTTGTCGCGAACCGCGCCCGCTACACGGCCTCCCTTGAAAGCGGTTCCATGGCGGTTTTTGTGGCCTCTGACCAGGTTCCGGCCAACGGCGACGCCTATCATCCCTATCGACCGGATTCCAATCTTTACTGGCTCAGCGGCATCGATCAGGAGCTCACAGCCCTGTTTTTGTTCCCCGATTGTCCCAACCCCGCCTACCGGGAAGTCCTTTTTGTCCGGGAAACCAGCCCCGAATTGGCCGTTTGGGAAGGGCCTCGGCATAGCCGAGAAGAGGCCTCGGCCCTATCGGGCATCTCCCAAGTCCTGTGGGAAAAAGATTTTGAGACTGTTTTGTGGACCCAGGCCAAATACGCCAGCGATATCCACTTGGCTTTGAACGAAAACGACCGAGCCTCTGCCTCCCCTGTTCGATCCGCCTCCCAAAGGCTGGCCGGCCGCCTCACCAACGATTTTCCCCTGCACCGTTTTCATCGAGCCTCCCCTGCCCTGGACCGCTTGCGCGCCGTCAAAAGCCAAGAGGAAGTCCAAACCCTCCAAAAAGCCATCTCGATTACCCACAACGCCCTTTTGCAGGCCCTGAAGGTCATCCGGCCCGGTTGTATGGAATACCAGGTGGAGGCTGCCCTCGCGGGATCTATTCTGGGCCAGGGGGCCGAAGGCTTCAGCTTTGAACCCATTATCGCATCGGGAGACCACGCCTGCATTCTCCATTATACCCGCAATGCGGCTCCCTGCAAGGACGGTGACCTGCTGTTGATGGATTTTGGGGCATCGTATGCGCATTACGCCGCCGATTTAACCCGCTGTATCCCGGTCAACGGTCGTTTTACACCCCGACAAAAAGAGGTGTACGATGCCGTTCTGGACGTACAACGCCAAGCAATGGATTTGCTACGACCCGGTCGCAGCCTGAACGATTACAACCAGGAATCTGCCCTCATCATGCAAGATGCGGTTCTGCGCTTGGGACTTATCAGCTCCGAAGATGTTGCAAAGCAGGATCCCAAATCACCGGCCTATAAAAGGTATTTTCCCCATGGCACGGGGCATTTCCTTGGTTTGGATGTCCACGATGTTGGGGCCCGCTACGAATCCCTTCAGGAAGGGATGGTCATAACCTGCGAGCCCGGTCTTTACATTCCCGAAGAAGGGTTGGGCATTCGGATCGAAAACGATGTCGTGGTTAGCGCAGCCGGGCCCGTTGATTTAATGAAGGATTTGCCCATACGGACCGACGAAATCGAAGAGGCTTACCATAGCGCCCAACGGAACTAAGCCCAAATTCGCTCGTTCCGGTTTCCAATAGACTGGACCAGTGGTCAGCGCTTGGTAATGGGCAAGTAGTCCCTGCGGGGATGGCCTACATAAACCTGCCGTGGCCTACCTATCGGCTCGTTGAGTTCACGCATCTCTTTCCACTGGGCAATCCAGCCCGGCAAACGACCCAAGGCAAACATGACCGTAAACATATCGGTGGGGATACCAATCGCACGGTAAATGATCCCGGAATAGAAATCTACGTTGGGGTACAACTTGCGCTCGATAAAGTAATCGTCTTGCAATGCGGTGGTTTCTAATTGTTTGGCGATGTCCAGTACCGGATCGTTGACGCCCAATTTGTTCAAAACCTGATCGCAGGCTTCTTTGATAATGCGGGCCCGGGGATCAAAATTCTTGTAAACTCTGTGACCAAAGCCCATGAGGCGGAAGGGGTCGTTTTTGTCCTTGGCCTTGGCCACAAACTTGGAAACCTGCCCACCATCGGCCCGGATTTGCTCCAACATTTCAATCACTGCCTGGTTAGCACCACCGTGCAATGGACCCCACAAGGCCCCTACCCCGGCAGCAACAGCCGCATAAATGTTGGCATGCGAAGAACCAACCATGCGTACGGTGGACGCGGAGCAGTTTTGCTCGTGGTCTGCGTGGAGAATCAATAATTTGTTCAAGGCATCAACCACGACCGGATCCGCGATATAATCCTCCGTCCGGTGCCCGAACATCATTTGGAGGAAATTGCTGACATAGTCCAATTTGTTGTTGGGGTACATGTAGGGGTGCCCCAGTGATTTTTTGTAGGTCCAAGCCGCTATGGTGGCCATTTTGGCAATCAAGCGGTGGTAGGTCCGGTCCATATCGGCCATCGGACGGTTCGCAATCAAGGAATTGGGGTAAAAACTAGATAGCGACGCGATGGTGCTCATCAAAACCCCCATGGGATGGGTCGATGCCGGATAGGCATCCAAAAACTTCTTGATATTTTCGTGGACCAGGGTCCTGTGCGTGATGCTATGATTAAAGGTCTCCAATTGGGACATGGTCGGCAATTCCCCGTATAGCAAAAGGTAGGAAACCTCCATAAAACTGGAATTGGCCGCCAATTGCTCAATGGGGTAACCGCGATAACTCAGAATCCCTGCATCTCCGTCAATAAAGGTGATGGCGCTCTTGGTAGCGCCGGTGTTTTTGTAGCCAATATCCAAGGTCACCAACCCTGTATCGTCCCGAAGTTTGGAAATATCGACGGCCGGTTCATTTTCGGTACCAACCAGGAGGGGCAAGGGGTAAACCTGACCGTTGTAATGGAGTTCAGCGGGGGAGGAGGACATGGGTGGGGGAGAATTTTGGAAAGTATAACAAAAAAGGTGGGCGGTTGAGGTCTAAGGTTGGGCCCGAAAGCACAAACGTTCGGCTCCTCAAAAATTGCACCTTTTGTAGTAATTCCAAAAATAATTTTTGGGCACTAGAACCAAGCCTCAACCTTGCAAAAGCCTTGGCAAGACCCCGCCTTACAAACCCTTCACGGCCTGAATCAACTCCGACAAAACGGCTTTGGCATCCCCAAACAACATTCGTGTTTTGGGGTCGTAAAAAAGCTCATTCTCCACACCGGCATAACCCGCGGCCATGGAGCGCTTGATCACGATGATGTTCTTGGCCTGGTAAGCCTTAAGAATAGGCATCCCGTAGACGGGGGAACCCGGATCGGTTTCGGCAGCCGGATTGACCACATCGTTCGCACCGACCACCACCACCACATCGGTTTGGGGAAATTCAGGATTAATGGCCTCCATCTCCATCAACAAATCGTAGGAGACATCGGCTTCGGCTAGCAAAACATTCATATGGCCGGGCATACGCCCCGCCACAGGGTGAATGGCATAACGGCATTGAACGCCCTTCGATACCAAGAGTTTTTCGAGCTCGTGCATGGGATGCTGGGCCTGGGCGACGGCCATTCCGTATCCAGGCACCACCACAACGCGGGAAGAATACGCCAGCAAAACCGCGGCATCGTAGGTGCCTATCTCCCGGATTTGACCGTTCATCTCGCGACCGGCACCGCCTCCTGAGGCATTGAACTGACCCAGAAGCACGGCGCCCAAGGTCCGATTCATGGCTTTGCACATGAGGACCGTCAAGTACACACCCGATGCGCCCACCAAAACACCGCCCATGAGCATGGCGCGGTTGTCAAAGAGCAATCCCGTGGTGGCGGCGGTCAGACCCGTGAGGGAATTCAAAAAAGAAATGACGACCGGCATGTCGGCCCCCCCAATGGGCATTACAAAAAGAACCCCGTAAACCAAGGACAAAACAAAAAGAAGATAGACCATCGGCTCGGCATAGGTAGGCGCCAGGATCATCCCCACGATCAACAGGACCTGGGCGAACAAGAGTCCATTGGTTGCCAAACCCTGCATGGGGAAGCGGATGGGCTGACCACTCACCTTGCCGTCCAACTTAGCCATTGCGAAAACCGAACCGGTAAACGAGATACCGCCGACCGATAAACTGATCATCAAGGTGACAATATAAAAAACCAAGTAATAAGATCCCATGGACCCCATCCCCGATGTTTGGGTCAACAAACGAAGCAGACCCTCACCGTACAACAAATCCACCACCTCGGCCAAGGCCACCAAGGCCGCCGCCAAGCCTCCAAATCCATTAAGCAAAGAAACCATCTGCGGCATTTCGGTCATTTTGGCCTGCCCAGACATCCGTAGTCCTATCACCGAGCCCAACACCAACGACCCTAGAATGTACGGTAGGTTGGAGAGCCCTGGGAGAAAAAGAGTCACCAAGACGGCCAAGCCCATGCCCAATGCCAAGACGAGATTCCCTCGGTTGGAGGTCGCCGGGTCGCTCATCCCTTTAATCCCTAACACAAAACAAACAAGAGCCACCAAGTAGCCCACCTCCATCAGTGTTTCCATCTTATTTCTTTTTGCGGAACATGTTGAGCATACGCCCGGTAACGGCAAATCCACCCACCACATTCACGGTGGCTAAGACCAAGGACAAGCAACCCAAAACCAAGACCGGCCAAGGAGCCTGCTCGGCCTTCCCCACGAGGAGAATGGAACCGACCACCACCACCCCTGACAGGGCGTTCGAGCCAGACATCAGGGGGGTGTGCAAAACCTGAGGCACCCGACCAATCACCTCAATGCCCAAAAAAACAGCGAGCAATAGCAAATAAAGGTGAGGTAGTACACTGTTAATCAGTGTTGGCAAATCCTGTAAGCTCCATTCCATCGTTTCCAATTTAGAGGTCCATGCGATTAGGCGATCAGCCCTTGCTTCTTCCCATCATGGGCCAGGCAGCAAGCTGTTACAATTTCATCACGACCGAGATCCCACTTGGTGGGTTCTTCGGTTTCCAGCAAAGCCGTGAAGGCAAGTAAATTCTTGGAATACATTCGGCTGGCATCCTGGGCCTTGGCCGAAGCAGGAGCCGACCGACCGCAAACCAAGGCCTGACCCAATCGAATATTCTGACCATCCACGGTGCCTTCACAATTCCCCCCACCGGCGGCCGCCAGGTCCATCACAACGGAACCGGCTTTCATTCGGGCTAGCATGGCCGACGAAATCAGAATTGGAGCCCTTTGACCAGGAATTTGAGCGGTGGTAATCACTACATCCGCCTTGAGAAGCTCCTCGTTGAGACGCTCCTGTTGTCGTTGGCGGTAGTCCTCGCTTTGCTCCACCGCATAGCCCCCGGCTTGGCGATCCTCCACCGCACCTTCCACTTCGATAAATTGCCCACCAAGACTCTCAACCTGCTCCTTGACCGAAGGCCGGGTATCAAATGCTGCCACCACCGCCCCCAATCGCTTGGCCGTTGCAATGGCCTGCAGTCCAGCCACACCGGCTCCAATCACCAAAACCCGGGCAGGCACCACGGTCCCTGCTGCGGTCATCATCATCGGAAAACACCGGGGCAAAAGAGCAGCGGCCTCGACCACAGCATGGTACCCGCCAAGCGATGCTTGGCTGGAGAGGACATCCATGTTCTGGGCACGGGTTATTCGAGGCAAGGCATCCAAACTAAGGATGGTAAGACCCGATTCCGCCCAGGCTGACAACAGCGAACGATGGCGGGCCGGCGACAAGGTACCGATTAACCACCTCAAACCGTGGAGTGGAAGTTCCGCGGGGCAGTTGACCGTTACCAAGACCTCCGTATCGCTGGGGATATCCGTCCTTGAGCCGCCTTGAGCGCCCGCGTTTTGGTAGGCCTCATCGGGGTAAGCCGCTGCGGAGCCTGCCCCTGCTTCGACCCAAACCCGGTGACCCCGCGTGATCCAGGCTTGGACCAATTCAGGGGTGGCAGCAACCCGGCATTCCGGACTAGCTTCTTTGAGGATGCCTATGTTCATCGCAAAACGGATTTGAAGGCCAGGTAAAGTGAAAATTAATCTACGTTATCGTGCAGGTACCGGTTGTCCGTTTTGAATAAGGGAGCACCCGAGCCCAAAGGTCTTTCCGTCACCGTTGTACGGCTCAAAGGTAGGTCCGAACTGGAAGCCGCAGGCGCTGGTTGATAGCCTGCCCGGACATAGGCCGGAACTTTTTCTAATTCTTCGAGCGCAACATTCCCCCCGGATATCAATGAATTTAGACTGCGCAGATTCTGAATGCGCTGGCGCGAGCGCGTTAAAACATCTTCTTCGGAAGGACCGCTCGCATACACGGGCGATGCCTCCACCGAAGGCATGGGAGAAGGAGCAGGCGCCGTGTTGACAGGTTCCAAATCGACGGCAGGCACGGCCGTGTTGATGGATGCGGTGATGGACGCGGTGGATTCAATATTCACCGGCGCCAAGTCCCATTCGACCGGTCCGTCGTATCCAAAGAATGGATTGACCTCATCGTTCGCCTCCGTTCCCGAAGCGCTCAAAGCAGCGACCGGTTCATCGTTCCGTTCGTTGCTAGGTTCATCCGAAGCGAAAGGAGAAGCAGCATCATCCAAATTCCAAACCCTGGTAAACAAATCGAGGGAACCCTGTTCAAAAGCCGGTCCTTGTGGCTCAGGGCTGGGCGTTGATGGGGTCGGGTCGGATCCGTTGTCCCCCTCATCGTCCATGTATTCATCGTCAATCAAGGTGAACATGGGCAGGCTTTCTTCTTCGACCGGGGCTTGCGCAGCGACAGGGGCTTGCGCAGCGACCGGGGCTTGCTCAGCAACAACGGGCGAATCGAGCGTGTGAATGACCACGGACGGTTTTTCGGGCGTGGATGGCTGCCACCCTGCACCCGCCGAGCCAGTAACCCTACCATAATCGCGGCGAGCATCCCCTTCGAATCCGGTGGCAATCAAGGTAACTCGAAGGGCATCTCCCAATTCATCGTCGGTGCAATTCCCCCAGATAACATCGGTCCCTGATCCTGCCTCGGTTTGGACATAATCGTTAATTTCTCCGATTTCGTCCAATCGAATAGGGTCATCATTCCCACTGCTCATGTTGATCAAAATATTGCGGGCACCGGATATGTCGTTCTCGCTGAGCAAAGGAGAGGACAAGGCCAAGCGCACGGCCTCCAAGGCGCGGTTCTCACCGCTGGCCTGACCAGAACCCATGACCGCCTTGCCACTCTGTTGCAAAACGGTTCGAACATCGGCAAAATCGACATTCACGTAACCGTCCACCGTAATAATTTCGGCAATGCCCTTGGCCGCAGAGGCCAAAACATCATCCGCCTTGGCAAAGGCATCTTTAAATACCAGATTTCCAAACAGTTCGCGAACCTTGTCGTTGCTGATGACCAGCGTGGTATCACAAAAACGACGCAATTCTTTCAATCCATGTTCGGCCTGTTCCAGACGCTTCTTTCCCTCAAAGGAAAAAGGCAGGGTAACAATTCCCACCGTCAGAATATCGAGGGCTCTGCAAGCTTCGGCCAAGACTGGGGCTGCTCCTGTTCCGGTTCCACCACCCAACCCAGCCGTAATGAAGACCATTTTGGTTTCGTTACCGATGAGCTCCTTGAATTCCTCCATGGTCTCTACTGCAGCCTGCCGCCCGATTTCGGGTTGATTGCCAGCACCACGGCCTTCGGTTAGGTAGGGACCCAATTGAAGGCGATTCCTCACAAGATTGCGTTCTAAGGCCTGGTAATCGGTGTTACAAACCAAAAAATCCACGTCCTTGATGCCTTTCTGAAACATGTGATTGACGGCGTTTCCTCCGGCTCCACCGATGCCGATCACTTTGATAATGGCACCGGGGTTGGATCCCAAACTGAATTGAAAATTGCTGAGTGGCGTCATAAAAAAATAGAGGATTAAGAGGTTATAAAATTATTTATCGTTTTTTGTTAAATGACAGAAAGTTGAATTAAAAATTATCCACGATGCGGGCCGTTTTTGGAGCCTAATTCGGGGTCTATAAATAGGCCCGGTAAGGCTGATAGCAAGCGATCCAGCAATCCTTCGCGGACCGGCGTTCGAGCGCTTTCATCATCGTTCCCGCTTTCAGAGATGGGCACGCTGTTTCCTGGTCCGTTCTTGGTTCTTTCATCGGCATCCATTTTGGACAAGGAGGTCAAAACCAATCCACATACCGTTGCATAAACCGGGGATTTGATGAGATCCGGTGCTTGGCTCAAATGCCCGTTGGAATCCCCAACGCAGGCCTCCATACCCGTCATCAACGAAAACAAATGCTTGATATTCTTCAAACGGGCACCGCCCCCGGTGAGGACAATCCCCGCACTCAGTCTCTTTTCGTAACCGGAGCTACGTATTTCATACTGAACATGTTGAATGATTTCTTTGACCCGGGCGTTGATAATATTCGCCAAGGTAAGTAGGCTGATTTCTTTGGGTTCTCGTCCCCGAATACCGGGAATTGAAACCACTTCATTGGCCATGCTTTCGTGGGCCAAGGCCGAACCAAAACGAACTTTGAGCGCTTCGGCCTGATCAAACAAAACCGAACATCCTTCCCGAATATCCTGGGTGATGATATTGCCACCCAAGGGAATCACCGCGGTATGACGAATGATGTTCTGATGAAAAATCGCAATATCCGTCGTGCCGCCTCCGATATCCACCAATACCACTCCGGCATCCTTCTCGTCCTGGCCCAGGACCGCTTCTGCCGAAGCCAAAGGCTCAAGGGTCAATCCATTGATGAGCAACCCGGAAAGTTCAACGCAACGTTTGATATTCATGATGGCTCCCACCGATCCGGTAATCACATGGAACATACCCTCCAGGGTAATACCGCTCATGCCCGCCGGGTTGGTGATGTCTTTCTCACCATCCACCGTATAATCCTGAGGCAATACATGAATGATTTCATAACCAGCTTGTTGGGGAACTCGGTACATCTCCTGCAACAATCGATTCACATCCGCTTTGGATATCTCGGTTTCGCGGCTTTGGCGAGTCATCATATTGCGCTGTTGATGACTCCGAATGTGTTGACCTGCAATCCCCACGTTGACAACGCGGATATCTACGCCCGATCGTGCCGAAGCCTCGGCTACGGCTTGCTTGATGGACTGAACCGTCAGTTCAATATTGGCCACCGTCCCGCGGTTCACCCCCTGTGAAACGGCGGAACCCATGCCCAGAATATCCACCTTGTTGTGTTCATTGCGACGACCGACAACTGCGCAGATTTTGGTGGTTCCTATATCCAGCCCGACTACAATTTCGGGATCGGGGGCAGGCTTGGCGGCCGGCTCCGGTGCCTTGCGGGGAGAAACAGCGTTCTTGAGACTGGAAAAATTTAGCGACATACAATTTGATCTTTAAAAATGAGATTGATGTTATGAAAACGTGTGGGAAGCGAATCTGCCGGGGCCCAACGATAAAAAAGCGATAGTTTGTTCAACTTGGAGACCAAGCCCATGGAAGTCCCCACCCAAATGCGTTGGCCGGAACGGGTTTGCAATTCCAACGAGGCCGAGTCCACACCGGATAGCACATATTGGGTTACCTCCTGTCCCAGGATGGAATCATCTGCCAACGTTTGGTGGGAACGAAGGGCCAAGGCCAGTCCGGCATGCGATGAAGCCTTGCCTTGGGACCAGTGACTGGGCACCGCCCCCAAAACCAGGGGCAGAGGCCAGGCAAAGCCAGGACTTAGGGGAATACCGCATCCGCGATCATCCAAATAATACCCCGGCCTACCGACCGGCATGACCCTCATCAGGGGACGACTCGATTCAACTTCCACCCATAGAATGCCATCCAAACCCAGGCTAAGGTCCGCTCCGACCAGGGAGGGCTGGGATCTCAAAGCCTTTTCACGGTTCATGATTCCACGAGGTGGTCGCTTCGCCTTCAAAGCCACCACCCTTGAAATTTCCCGTTCACTCAAGAGATGCATCCCATGGTGATCCCGGTAAACCACTGCGACTTTTTTGATTTTGGTGGCCTTTAGTTCGTTCTGGGCCCCCAGCCATACGACCGTCACCAAGCCCAACCCCAGGATCCGGAGCAAAGCAAGGCGGACCGAGGCTCCCCGCAGCGAGCGAATTTGATTTCTAAGCGAAGAGATCACGGTCGTTGGTTGGGTTGGGTTGGGTGGGCGATTCCGATGATTGCGGACCCAGGGGCTTTGAAGAGAGAGAGGTCAGCGAATCTTCGGCCAAAATCCGAACCGAAAGGGCCTCCAAATACTGATCGATATCGCCGGCTCCGATGGTGACGACCAAATCCGAAGAATGTTCCAACACGTCCTGTATCCAATCAGGGCACAGGCCTTCGCTGATCGGTAAGCATCGATTTGGACAGGTCATATCCTTGGCAATCAATGAACTATCAACGCCGGTCATGGGCTTTTCACGGGCGGCATACACCGGCAACAGCCAACATTCGTCCAAGGCCGAAAGGGAGCGGGCAAATTCCGATGCAAAGTCCCGGGTTCGGCTGTAGAGATGAGGTTGGAACAAACCCAAGATCCGGCTGTTGGGATGCATAAGGCGCAAACCCCGGATGAGGGCATCAATTTCGCGGGGGTGATGGGCGTAATCGTCCACCAGCCAACGACGTTTGCCACGGGCCACGTACTCGAACCTTCGCTTGATACCTTTGAAATCCGCCATGGCAGGGGCTATGCTCTCCGGAGCCACCCCGCATTCCAAGGCAATGGTGATGGCCGCTAAAGCGTTTTCGATGTTATGTTGACCAGGTAGCATGCTGGGGATATCCTTGATCACGGTTTTCCCATGGTAATCAAACCAGAGATACCCCTCGGAAACCGCCACCTGATCCGCATAAATGCCATCGTTGTTCCCATAGGTCAAATGCCGAACACCCTCCATGGGCTGGAGATCCAACCCCGAACGGGTCACCAACAATCGAGCGGCCGATTGGGCAAATTGACGATACGAGCGTAGGACAGCCCCTGCATCCCCGTACACATCCAGATGATCCGGATCCGTGCTGGTCACCACCGCCCATTCGGGCTGCAATTCGTGAAAAGAACGATCGTATTCGTCGGCTTCAACCACCATCATCGCCTGGTCGCTGCCCATCATGAGATTCGATGAGGCATCAACCCCCAGACCACCCAAAAAGGCGGTGACATCCAAACCACCGCATCGCAACAAATGAGCAATCAACGAGGTGGTGGTGGTTTTGCCATGCGTTCCAGCCACCGCCACCGTGGGACGACGGGCGGTAAGCAATCCCAACATCCGGGCCCTCTTGATGATGGTATAGTTGCCATTCCGAAAGAAGGTCAGCCAAGGCTGATCAAAAGGTACCGCCGGCGTGTAAATCACCAAGCAATGTTCGGGATGCTCATCAAAGGGCGGCGGACATTGTTCGGTGTTCAAATGCTCCAAAACCAAGGCCCCGGAGGCCTGCAAAGAGCGAGTAATATCACTACTAACGCGGTCATAGCCAGCAACTTCCTTTCCCGATAACAAAAGATAACGGGCAAGGGCGCTCATTCCGATACCCCCGATACCGATCAAAAAATAGCGCTTGTAAGCCATGGGATTCATGCGGCGTTCTCTTGGTAGGTTAATTCAAATAAATCAGTGGCAATTCGTTGGGCTGCATCCGGGCGAGACCATTTTCGCAAACCCAAGGCCTTGGTCTTGGCCGCCTCGGGGTCTTGCCCCCATTCCAAGAGGACCTTGGGTAAATCGTTGGAAATCGTCGCGTCGCTACTAATCCATGCCAGAGACAAATCCACCCAATTCATGGCATTGTGATGCTGATGATTTTCGGCAACATACGGCGAAGGAACCAGCAAACAGGGTTTGGCCACCAAAGCCAATTCACTCATGGTACCCGCCCCAGCCCGCGATACAATCCAATCAGCCGCGGCATAGGCCATCGTCATCTCCTGGACAAAAGGCAAAACCCGAAGGTTCGGTCCTTGCTTTGCTTGGAGGTCCTCCGGCAATTGGTAGTGGCGTCCGCATTGCCATAGCCAGACCACATCGGGTGATCCGGAACGCAAACAGGCCTCCACCGCTTCGTTCAAAGCTCTGGCACCCAAACTCCCCCCCAATACCAACACCGTTTTTCGTTCCCCGGACAAGCCCCAAAACTTCAAGGCCTCCTCACGGCCAGGACCTTGATTTAACAATTCAGGTCGGACCGGGTTGCCAGTGACCACCGTCTTGTTCGAGCCAAAATACGTTTCCATGCCCTCAAAAGCCACATAAACCCGGCGTGCACCGCCCGAAAGAAAACGATTGGTCGCTCCCGGAAGGGCGTTTTGTTCTTGCAAGGCCGTTGGGATACCTAAACGCTGAGCAACCCAAAGAAGGGGACCGCTCGCGTAACCGCCAACGCCCACGACGACATGGGGGCGGAACTTTCGTAACAAATTCCATGCATGGACCAAAGAAACCAGAACCTGCAGGGGCAGGGCCAGGTTTTTCCACAGGGCTTTGCGTTGGAAACCACGGATCCAAAAACCCGTGATGGAGAATCCTGCCTTGGGAACCTGGGTCATTTCTATTTTGCCCAGGGCTCCCACAAAATGAACCGAACAATCCGGTCTCAAAGCTTTGCATGCTTGGGCAATGCTGATTGCCGGAAAAACATGACCTCCGGTTCCACCACCGCTCACCATGATTCTCCAAACCGAATCCTGTTGACGAGATCTAGGCATACGACACCTCCCCTTTGGAGGGGACGGCTTCGCCCCCTTTGTTCGTTTGGCTTTCGCCTTCGATATCCAATTCCGACCAATCGCCTTCGCCCGTCATGTCCCGACTAACGCTCAGAACCACGCCCATCGCCAAAGCATTGATAAGGATGGAACTACCACCGTGCGATATAAACGGCAGGGTCTGGCCCGTCACCGGCATGGCACTTACCGAAACCAGCATATTCACCACGGCCTGGGCCATCAAGGCCATGCCCATCCCCGATGCGATATAGGCCCCGTAAGGCGAACGGGCATTCATGGCAATTTTTCGAATGCGATAGAACAAGCCCAGGTAAAGCACCAATACCCAGGTGGCCCCGGCCATCCCGTACTCTTCAATCACAATCGCGTAGATGAAATCGGAATAAGCATGGGGCAAAAAATTCCGTTGGATGCTTTTGCCGGGACCTTTGCCCCAAAGTCCCCCGTCCGATACGGCGATTTTGGCTTGCATGACCTGAAAATCCTCTTGACCAGGGGTTGGGTTCCAAAACGATTCAACTCGATTCTTCCAAACGCGGGCGCGTGGCCAGCCTGCCCAATAAGCCACCGTCACGAGGAGGAGCACGACCAAAAGACCACCGCCAACCACTTTGGATAAATCAACAATGCGGGCACCGGCCACCCAAATCATGCCGATTCCCACGCCCAATAACATAAGGGCTGTCGATAAATTTTCGGGGGCAATCAAAACAGCCGTTACCATCAATCCCCCTAACAAATGCATCCATCCATCCCCGAATCGCCGAATTCGCTCGTCTTTTTGTAACAAAGCCAAACCCCGGGCCAGCCACAAAATCAAGAAAAATCGAGCAGGATCCGAGGCCTGAAAGCTGATGTTTGTAAACGGAATCACCAAAGACCTGGATGCCGAATTGATGGTCTGCCCATAGACCAAGGTCACAGCCAGAATTGCACAACCGATGTACACGCCCCAGGCCGATAACCGACCCAACCAGAGGTAAGGGATGCGGTGTGCAAAGAGCATGATGACGCCTCCTAACAATAGTTTGAAGCCATGGGCTAACAAGGAACGCTCGGTGTTTCCATCGTACTCCCTCAGGGCCAATTGGCCGGTGGATGAATAAATCAGTGGCAAGGAGCTCAGCATGAGGAGCCCTATCAGAATCCAGAGGACCCGATCTCCTTTGAACAAAGCCGACCAACGATTCATTATGGGGCTGTGAATTCTCTAGAGTTGATTGACAAAATACTTGAACTGGCGACCCCGGTCTTCGTAGTTCTCAAAAAAATCAAAACTGGCACAAGCGGGCGATAACAAAACGGCGTCTCCTTTTTGGGCCAATTGATACGCTCTTTGAACACATTCCTGCATTCCGGAAACATTGACGATAACAGGCACTTTACCAGCAAAGGCTTCGTGCAGGGCCCGGTTGTCCTTGCCCATACAAATCAAAACTTTGACTTTGGAAGCGACCAAATCATACAAGGCGGTATAATCGTTTCCTTTGTCAACGCCCCCCGCAATCCAAAGCACCGGCTTGTCCATGGATTCCAAGGCATACCAGGTTGAATTGACATTGGTCGCCTTGGAATCGTTGATATAATCGACCCCACGAATGCGGCCCACTTTTTCGAGGCGATGCTCCAGCTGATCAAAATTGGTCAAACTCTCGCGGATACTTTCTTTGCGAACTTCCATCAATTGAGCGACGACCGCCGCTGCCATGGAATTGTACGCATTGTGTCGGCCAACCAAGGCCAATTCATTCAGGGGGATGGACATAAGTTCGTCGTTAATTTCGAGTTGCAGTTGAGAGTCTAGGGTGTAGGCCCCTCCTCCAAAGGAGGAAGAACGTTGCCACGATACGCTATAGGTTTGAAATGGTTTTTGTTCCAATTGATCCAGGCCTTGGCGGCTGTAGGCGTCATCGCTGCACCACACCAGGGCGCTTCGTTGATCCATGTTACGAACCAGCCTCATCTTGGATTTCACATAGTTTTCCATGCGATAGCCGTAGCGATCCAAATGATCGGGGGTAATATTGGTTAGAACGCCAACATCAAACCGTGTTTTGAAGAGTCCGTCCAACTGAAAGGAGCTAACTTCCAGGACATAAACTTCCGGTACCGTGTTTGGATCGGCCAACAAATCATCGGCCACCGACCCCGCAAAGCTGCGGCCCATGTTGCCGGCAATGCCTGCGCGCAATCCACCGCTCTTGAGAACATGATGGGTCAGATGGGTGGTGGTTGTTTTGCCGTTGGTTCCGGTAATCCCTACCAACTTGGCTTGGGTATGAGCGGCGGCAAATTCGATTTCATCCACCACGGGCAGGCCCTTTTTCAAGGCTGCTTGAATCCAAGGCAATTCGGGAGCAATGCCCGGGCTTTTGATCACCAAATCCGGGTTCCAGGAGGCGATGTCTTTGGAACAAGAGGGCGTGTACGGAATGTCCAAGGCTTCCAATTGGTGCATGCGCTCTTCACGAATGGTGCCTTGATCCCACACCTCAACCTCCATACCCAAAACCTTGCCCAAACGGGCGGCGCCACAACCGCTTTCACCGGCTCCCAACACAAGCAAGCGTTCCCTTTTCATCGCAGTTTGAGCATGGTAAAGGTGAGAATCACCAAAAGAATCGTAACAATCCAAAAGCGAGTGACCAATTTGGGCTCCGCCAGGCCTCCCAATTCATAATGATGGTGCAGGGGCGCCATCCGGAATACCCGTTGGCCAACGCCCGTTCTTTTTTTGGTGTATCGGAACCAAGTGACTTGGATAATGACCGATAGGCTCTCCACAAAAAAGATACCGCAAAGGATGGGCAGCATCAGTTCCATTTTGATAATCAGGGCAACGGAAGCAAAGGCACCCCCCAAGGCCATGGACCCGGTATCCCCCATAAAAACCTGTGCGGGATACGCATTGTACCACAAAAATCCAATACAGGCTCCAACCAAAGCCGCCAAGAAAACCACCACCTCCCCAGAACCAGGTACATACAAGAGGTTTAGGTAGGATGCCAGTTTGATATTACCCGACATGTAAGCCAGAATGCCCAAACCCGTGCCAACAATCGCACTGGTTCCTGCGGCCAGACCATCGACCCCGTCGGTAAGATTGACGGCATTGGTAACCGCGGTAACAATAAATACAATCAGCGCAAAGTAAAAGACCCAAACCAATGAAGGATCCCAACCCAGTTTGGAATAATCCAACCCGTATTTGGTGATCGGCAGGTTGGTTTTGAGGGCCATCGTTGAAATATCCCGGTGGTAGTAAAGGACCGAGGCAATCAAGAGCCCCAAACCAATTTGACCAATCACCTTGGAACGGGAGCGCAGGCCTTTTTTGTCTTTCAAAAAGACTTTGATATAATCGTCCACCCCACCAATCACACCCATCCACAGGGTGGCTACGAGCATCAAAATCACATAAATATTATCAGGCCGTGCCGCCAAGAGGGTCGGCACTAGGATGGAAACTATCAAGATCAGCCCTCCCATGGTCGGCGTTCCTTTCTTGGATAGGTGGGTCGCAGGCCCGGAATCACGAATGCTTTCTCCGATTTGTTTGGCCTGCAACCAGCGGATAATCCGCTTGCCGATAAACAAACTAATTAACAAGGAAAGGGCCGCGGCCAACGAAGCGCGGAAGGTGATAAATCGAAAGGCCCCGGCACCACTGAGGTCCCATACCCTGTCCAAATAATCAAAGAGGTAGTACAACACGGGTTCAGGATTTAGAATTTGCGTCGATGGACTCTATCGAATTCAAGTAATGCGTTAACCGCTCACGGTCACTGAAGGGGATGCGTTGACCCTGAATTTCTTGGTAGGCTTCGTGCCCTTTGCCGGCCACCAAAATCATATCCCCCCGGCGACTCAACCGAACCGCTTCGCGGATGGCCTCGTCCCGGTCTGCCATGGAATGGACCCGTTCCGAGATTGCATCGGAGGGCAATCCTTCACGCATTTGTTCCAAAATCCGAAGCGGTTCTTCGCTGCGAGGGTTGTCCGAGGTCATCACCATCACATCGGAATGCGCATAGGCGACTTCGGCCATCAAGGGACGCTTGCCCTGGTCGCGATCGCCGCCACAACCAAAGACCACCAAGAGGCGGCCATGGTCTTTTTGGAGATCCTTTAGGGTGGTCAAAACCTGCTCTAACGCATCGGGGGTATGGGCATAATCCACCAAACCCCAGCGGCCCTCGGGTCCTTTCAGGCTCCACATTCGTCCCTGCGGTGGTTGGGCCTGCGCCAATGCCTTGGAAATATCCACGGGGGCAGCCGATAACAAGCGGGCAACTGCATAAACGGCCAGGGCGTTGTAGGCGTTGAAACGCCCCGTCAGATTCGCCTGCACGGGGATTTCGGTCGTATCCATGCGCAATGAACCCGGCTCCAAGACCAGATTGGAGCCACCAAAAACCACTTGGCCTGCCGGTAGGTCCGCCCCGCCTTTCAAAGTGTAGGCGACCTTAATGGCTGCACTGCAGGAAACCATGGCCTGACCGTAGGCATCGTCCGCATTGTACAGAGCAAAGGCGTTTGAATCCAGGCTATCAAAAAAGGCACGCTTGGCCAAAAAATAATTTTCCATCGTGCCGTGATAGTCCAGATGATCCCGGGTCAAATTGGTAAAGACCCCGCCCCGAAAACGCAATCCACGAACCCGGTGCTGAGCCATGGCGTGGGAACTAACCTCCATAAACACGTACCGGCATCCGGCTTCTTTCATTTCTCGTAACAATTCGTTGATTCGAAGGGCATCAGGGGTGGTATGGGTCGAAGGAAGGACCCGATCCCCCACCCGGCACTCGACGGTGGATATCAAACCGCAGGTGAATCCCATTTGGCTAAATACCTGGTAAAGAAGGGTCACCACACTGGTTTTCCCATTGGTCCCCGTCACCCCAATCAGGTCGAAATCCCGCGATGGATGCCCCTGCATCGCCGATGCCAAAAGTCCCAAAGCTTCGGCACTGTTTTGAACGCGAACCAAGGTGCTTTGGGGGTAGGCCTCCGCCCATGGAGCCAAGTCATTTTCGACCACCACCACGCTAACCCCGCCCCTCAGCGCTTCTTCAACCCAGGCATGGCCGTCGACTCGGCTACCGCGGATGGCAACCCACATTGCACCAGGCTTTGCCTCCCGATGATCGGCGCAAACCGATTCGATGGAAAGATCCAGCGGGCCTCTGGTGTCGAGGACTTCCAATTCCCGGAGTAACAAATCCAGTTTCATCACGACCCCAGCAACAGCGTAACCCGCTGCCCAGGTTTATTCGAATTCAAATTGCCCCAAAAGCGACGAACCCGACCGTTGCCTTGCACAGAAACGATGTAACCCTGGCGCTCCAAGGCCCATATCGCCGCCGAAGCATCCATCCCTATCAATTCATCCGGGCTTTGGATAGGGCTTTCGTTGACTTCAACCACCGTTGTACTCCTTCCTTGGAGGCTGGCATTTCGCAAATTGGGGCAGTATTCTTTGATGGCCATGGTTTGTTCGGCAATGTCCCGAAAAACAGGGGCCGCCACCATCGAGGCGTAATAAATCCCCGCCGATGGCTCTTCAATCATCACCAAGCAGGTGTACTGTGGATCGGGATCCGGGAAATAGCCAATGAACATGGCCCGGTGCCGGTTTTCGGAGGTCGAACCCTGCTCATTGCGCAATCGAGCGGTGCCTGTTTTGCCCCCAATCCCAAAGGTGAGCCCCTTCATTTGTTCCTTGACGGTTCCATCAACCGCAACCCTTCGCATCATCCGAAGGGCCGCCGCGGCATGACGCTTTTCCAGAATGCGGGTGCCCTTGGGTTTGGACAGTCCTTCCACCAAGCTAGGTTCCTGACGCACCCCCCCGTTCACCACCCCGTTATAGAATGCCAACAATTGGAGCGGGGTGATTTGCATCGAATAACCGATACCGGTGGAATACAAATCCGATGCACTCCAACCACGATGTTCGGGATCACGGTAGAGAGGCCTGGGGTCCTCCAACAAAGGGAGGTTGATGCGACGATCCAATCCAAAGGCGCGGAGCCGGTCAAAATATCTTTTGGGTTGACCTGAATACCCCCGGTGTAGCAATTTGGAAATCCCAACATTGGAACTTTTAGAGAAAATTTCCTCCACACTCATGCGCGATCCGTAACGATGATCGTCCAGGATTTGGTAGGAACCCGAATTGAATACGTACGATCCCATTTCGACGGTATCGTTCAAATTCCAATGACCATCCGCAACCCCGGCCATCAACGAAGCCAACTTGAATACCGAACCCGGTTCGACCGGGTAACCGTAGGCCACCTGGTTCCATTCTCCGTAGGCTTCCCCTTTTTGGTTGCGTACCAGATTAACCATGGCCCGTACTTTGCCGGTACGGGTTTCCAGCAAGATGGCGCAACCCAATCGTGCCTTGTGGGATTCCATAGCTTTGATAAGTGATTCATGAGCAATCTCTTGCAATCGAATATCCAAAGTCGTAACAACCGATTGACCATGCTTGGGATCCCGTTGAATCCCATCGCCCATGGGCTTCCAAACACCCCCACCCATTCGCTGCTTGAGGACCAGCCCTGGCGTACCGGCTAGGACGGTATCGAGACCTTTTTCAATCCCAATACGGGATGTATCGTTTTTGAGGTACCCAATGGTCCTTGCGGCCAAATCACCATAGGGCATCACCCGACGGTTGGTTTGAATCGCTACCAAGGCACCCCTCAAGGTCGATTCATCTTTCAACATGGGCAATTTTCGGACTTGAGCCAAGGTCCCGAAGCTCACTCCTTTTCGTAACAACCAATACCGATTGGGATTTTTGGCATAACGTGCCTGTATAAGTTTGGTCTTCCACAACAAGCGGGAAACATCCGGGAAAATATCCGATAGCCCTGCAGCCAATTCGTCGACCTGCCGGTCAAAGGCCGAATCCACCATGGTCTGCACCCCAAAATCAATCCTTAACTCATACATAGGAACCGAGGAAGCCAATAAATTCATCTGACAATCGTAGATATCACCCCTATTGGCTGGTAAATCAAAAAGGCGGAGGTTTTCCTTCACCGACTGCGCCCGGTATGCTTCCCCCCAGGTCGTCGCATAGAGATAGACCCTCGTCAAAATAACAAGGGCCAATACCAACAGCACCAAAAAAGTGCCGTTCAAACGCCATCCCTGATTGGTTCCGATCACTGGCCTAGGGTCTTGATTTGGAACTAGTTGAAGATGGAGGTGTGCGGCGTTTTTCGAATTCGTGCACGCTGCGGTTAAGGGCCAGGGGTGGTACCCGCAGGGGAAACAAGCCCATGGCCAATGCTCTTTGCGACACACGCTCCAGTTGCCCAAGACTCACCAATTCTGTTTTCAAAAACAGATATTGGGACCGGAGTTCTTGGTTGCTTTTTTCGAGCAAACTCATGTTACGGACCAAGCTTTCACAACGATGAATGTGGGCGATGTACAGAATCATCAACGTGATCAGATAGATCCCAAAAAGACCGTGTCGACGCAACAAACCAGGCTGAACCCAACGCTCTGGGTCCAAGAGGGTCCAGAGATTCCAGGAAGGAGATTTTGGCTTGTCTGCGTTCATAACACGGCTTGGCTCAATCGTTCCTGCCATTGTTTCCAGGTCAAATCGTTGCGGACCCCAATCCGTAGGCGGGCGCTGCGTGAACGGGGATTTTGGACGGATTCTTCTTCATCCGCCGTCACAAAACGTCCCCGGATGGGGTCAAAGGGCCGGAGCGGATGACCGTACAAGTCCTTGAACGCTTTGCCATCCAGGCTGCCGTGGTTGATGTAGTTTTTGACCAAACGGTCCTCCAAGGAGTGGTAACTCATGACCACCAAGCGACCTTCTTGGGCCAAAAGCCTCGCCGATTGCTCCAACAGGGCGCAAAGGCTGTCCAACTCCTGGTTGAGGTGAATTCGAATGGCCTGAAAAACCCTGGCCACAAAACGCGATGGCTTTTCCTGTCCGACATACTTCATGGCCAAAGCCTTGAGCTGCCCGGTGGTCGAGATACCACCCTCGCCACGCGCCTTGACCACATCCAAGGCCAGCGCTCGGGATGGACGAATCTCACCGTACCTATAAAAGACCTCCGCCATCTCGCTTTGTTCGGCGGTTTTTAACCATTCTTCGGCGGTAACGCCGCCCCGACGATCCATACGCATATCCAGAGGGGATGATTCATGGCGGAATGCGAAACCCCTTTGTTCTTCGTCCAACTGATGGGATGAAACACCCAAATCGGCGAGGATTCCCTGAACAGTGGAAACCCCATGCCATTGCAGAAAGCGTTCCATCTGAGAGAAATTCCCGTCAATGAGTGTAAATCGAGGGTCCTCGGTCAAGCCGGGACCATAATCGAGCGAGCCTTGGGCCGCCCTTTGGAGAGCGTCCGGGTCCTGATCGATCCCAAAAAGCCGACCCTGGGGTCCTAAACGGCCAAGAATGGCCCTTGCGTGACCTCCTCCACCCAAGGTGCAATCCACATAGACCCCATCCGTCCTGATTTGCAGGGCATCCAAGCAGGCGTCCAGCATAACAGGTTGATGATAAAAAGGCCTATCCATTCCATTTTCCTCCCATCACCCGCTCGGCAAGCGCCGAGAAATCCTGGGGTTCCTGATCGAGCATGCGCAGGTAAGCCTGCTCCGACCATATTTCCAGGCGGTTCAAATGCCCAAAGAGAACCAAGTCTTTGTCGATGCCCGCGTATTGCAGCAAGGGCTTGGGCACTAGAAGGCGATGAGCCGAATCCGATTCCAAAGAGGTCGCTCCACGGAGGAAATACCGAAGAAATTCCCTGTTTTCGCGGACATACGGATTCAACTGACCCAACTCTGCGACCATGGATTCCCATTCTGGAGCCGGATACAGCACCAAACAAGCCTCAAATCCACGGTTAATCACCCATTTGCCTGCCGATTCGGCAGGTACCTGCCGCAGCAAACCGGCCGGCAGGCTAATCCTAGACTTGGCGTCCAGTTTCAATGGAAATTCCCCGATGAGTTGCGTCACGATGGTTGGCGATTCTGAGGTACGAATTAACCACTTTTTCCCACTATATCCCACTTTCCCCCACAAAACTTATCCACAAGACCTTCAGAATTCGAGGTTTAAACAACGAACACGAATTCATACCGTTTGGCCAGTTGACTGGGTTCAGCCTATCTTCAAGCGATGAAACCAAACCACCCTACGTCCAAACCACCGGTGCGTGGCTTCATTGAGGTGATCACTGGCTCCATGTTTTCGGGTAAGACCGAGGAGCTCATCCGAAGGTTACGGAGAGCCGAATTAGCAGGACTTCAAGTATTGATTTTCAAGCCTGAATTTGACAAACGTTATGAGCCCGATGCTGTGGTATCGCATAATAGGAATAGCATTCAATGCTATAACATTCATCACGCAAGTCAAATTATCGAATATATATCGCTGCATTTTCCAAAAGCAGCAGATGAAGAAGTGGACGGGCTTGTCATAGGGATTGATGAAGCCCAATTTCTAGATCAAGATCTCGTTAAAGTTGCCTTGCAATTAAGCCAACAGAATCACCGAGTGGTGGTGGCGGGCTTGGATATGGATTTTTTGGGACAACCTTTTGGGCCCATGCCCAACTTGATGGCGATCGCCGAAGAAGTCACGAAAGTTAGGGCGATTTGTACAACATGTGGAAATGAAGCATCTCATTCTTACCGACATACACATCTTCAATCCACCAGGGTATTGGGCGCAGAGGATCATTACAGACCGCTTTGTCGACCCTGTTTTAACCATGCCATGAAGGAACAGAACACGGATCTTTCGTTCTTTTAGACCCTTTACCCAGCAATTCAATTAAGATAAAATTCTGATGGATAACAACGTATTTATTCACCCAACTGCGGTCGTTGATGAGGGCTCTATCCTTGGTGAGGGTACAAAAATATGGCATTTTTCGCATATTATGCAGGAATCGATTGTTGGCAAATTTTGTAACATTGGACAAAATGTTGTAATTTCTCCTGGAGTCGTCCTAGGGTCCAATGTTAAAATTCAAAACAATGTTAGCCTCTATACCGGTGTGATCTGCGAAGATGATGTTTTTTTGGGACCATCCTGTGTTTTTACCAACGTAGTGAATCCACGCTCCGCTATAAATCGACGTGGCCAATATGCGCAAACAAGGATCGGCAAAGGTGCAAGCATAGGCGCAAACGCCACTATTGTCTGCGGACATGATATCGGCAAGTATGCCTTTGTTGGTGCAGGGGCCGTTGTAACTAAACATGTCCCTGATTATGCCCTAGTCGTCGGAAATCCAGCCAAACAAACGGGCTGGATGAGTGAATACGGTCATAAACTGAACTTCAACGACAAAGGAATGGCGACATGCCCCGAAAGCGGTGAAGTTTACCGACTCAACCAGGGCATCGTACACAAAACGAGCGATTTTCCCAAATAGGTTTGGGGCGTTATCCTTTCAAAAAACGAATAAATACATTACGGCCTCTGGCATCTTTTATCCATAGACCATAGAAACCAGGGGCTAAATCGATAACCTCCTGCACTGAGCCAACAACACCGCCTGATAGTCCCACCACCGTACCCTCAAAAGGCGGGGTCATTCCTTCGCTTACCAAGACTTTTACCAATTGCTCCCAGTCCAAACTCCCAAGGACCGGGTTAGGATACAGGAGCGAACGATGAACAGCCGAGAATGGTTCAAGTCCGACTGGATCGACCCGAAATGGCGCAGAAACAGCCGAAACTCACCCAGAAACGCTTTGTACTGCGGTGTAATCCCCGCCTATTACGGCCAAAAGCCGTCCATTATCCCCACCTGCCAGGACCTGACCATTCAAAAACCATTGTACCACCGCCCCAGGCTGCGGGTTCACCTCCAAAGTATCGGTGTATTGACCCCCTAGAAATTGACGACGTATTTGCAAGTTGGGCAAAATCGGAACCGCCTCCACCCCCCCATCGGCCAGCGACAAGTTCCAGGAACCCTGATAAACATCGCTCATATAGGAGTAGGATGGCAGCCAACGAACCGGGAAGGTACCTGCTAGAGAAGTGGGCAAAACAAATTTCAAGCGAAACAAAAG
>Ga0114981_10000228_pt1 | contig 35012 bp, 26 predicted proteins | sample S_140806_MF_Meta_FD_87028 | JGI IMG/M metagenome (GOLD analysis project Ga0114981, IMG submission 87028) | Freshwater microbial communities from Lake Simoncouche, Canada to study carbon cycling - S_140806_MF_MetaG | ecosystem: Environmental > Aquatic > Freshwater > Lake | place: Lake...
AGCGCTTGGGTAGTTTTAGATATGGCGCATCGCGATGAAGTGCTGGAATGTGAATTGGAAATTATTGATGACCGTACAATACGCGGGAAACGTTTTTCTAAAGCATGGGCAACGAATCAACAACTCTGGTTTTATGCTGAATTTTCAGAGCCGTTCGCAGCAACATTCTGGAGTGAAGGGATAAGTTTTTCTGCAGACTCGAGTTCAGCAAAAGACTTGAAAGCTGTTTTCAATTTCGGCATGATATCACCAAAAACGTTGGAAGTGAAAGTGGCGCTCTCTCCAGTAAGTTGGGAGAATGCAAAAATGAATTTGGACGCTGAAACAGGAAATAATGATTTTGATTTTGTGCGAAATAAGTGTGTGCAAAATTGGGACAATGAACTGTCTAAAATTCAGATTGAAGAAACGAATCAAAAGAAACGAAGTATATTCTACACCGCACTCTACCACTGTTTCATTGCACCAAATGTGTATTGCGACGTAAATGGAGAATATCGCGGAATGGATCATGCCGTATATCGCGATACTGTGCATCAACGCTATTCTGTTTTTTCATTGTGGGATACGTATCGTGCATTGCACCCTCTGTTCACGGTAGTACAGCAGAAACGCACAAACGATTTCATCAACACGTTTTTGCAGCACTACAAAGAAAGCGGACGCTTGCCGGTTTGGGAACTTTCGTCAAATGAAACAGATTGTATGATCGGTTATCACAGCGTTTCAGTAATTGCAGATGCGTGGATGAAGGGACTCACGCAGTATGATACTTCACTGGCTCTTGACGCAATGATAGCATCAGCGATGGAAAATCGTTCCGGATTAGAAAACTATCGCCGATGCGGATATATTCCTTCCGAAGGCGAGAGTGAATCTGTTTCCAAAACACTTGAATATGCCTACGACGATTGGTGTATCAGTCGTTGCGCAGAAAGATCCGGTAAACCAAAAGCAGCAGCTTATTTCAAACGTCGCTCGAACAATTGGAAAAATCTGTACAATCCGGAAACAGGATTTTTGCAAGCACGTGTTAACAATGCGTTTGTGACACCATTCACACCATCAGAAGTGAATTTTCATTATACAGAAGCCAATGCGTGGCAATACAGTCTTGCGGTACAGCATGACCCGATTGGGTTGATACGCATTCATGGCGGACCTGAACAATTGTCTAAGCATATGGACGCCCTCTTCAATGCATCAACAGAGACCTCGGGCAGAGATCAAGCAGACATCACAGGATTGATCGGACAATATGCACATGGGAATGAACCCAGTCATCATATGGCATACCTCTACTCCGTTTTGCATGAAGATTGGAAGACACAAAGTTTAGTACATGAAATCTGCAATCACTTGTACACCGATCGACCGGATGGACTTTGCGGCAATGAGGACTGCGGACAAATGAGCGCGTGGTATGTGCTGAGTGCTGCAGGATTTTATCCAATAACACCCGGCCTTCCTGAATTCACCATTGGATCTCCACAGTTCAAGTCGGTGAAATTTCATCTTGAAAACGGAAAGACCTTTACCATTCTTGCAGATGGAGTTGGCGATGATGCACCCTACACTATTCTGACTGGTCCAAGCCTTGTTAAGGGACAAACTCCATCTTTCACTCTACAATATGCAAGCATCATGGAAGGTGCCACATTGCAGGTTACAAAATCCGCCACACGACCTGCAGTGACCAACAATACAACGTTCGTGTACATTGAACCGGAAACAGTAGTTACCCCATGGATCACAGATGTGAAATCGCTGACATTCATAGATGAAATGAGAATCAGCATGGCAACGTTAGACCGCACGAATGACATTTACTACAGCTTGAACAACGGTACGTGGACAAAGTGGGTTCATCCGATTTCTATTTCTGAAAACAGCTCCATCAGAATGTACGGTTTCGGTAATGGAGAACGAAGCGATACTGCCACAGCAAACTTCTACAAAGCTCCTGCATGGAAAAGTATCTCCATTCGCAATCCGTTTGCGCCACAATATGCAGCAGGAGGAGATCGTGCATTAATTGACGGAATGACCGGTACTACCAATTTCAGAACAGGCTTGTGGCAAGGATATGAAGGCACGGATATTGATGTAGTCATTGATCTTGGAGCAAGTCGCGTTATTGATTCGGTATATATAGGATTCCTCACGGATGAAAACGCATGGATATTCGGCCCTCGCAATGTCACAATAGAAGCAGCTGACGATCTATCGCAATTCAGTCCTACAACACCCGGCAAAATGATGTGGATTGCTCCGGGAGGACAACTACCATACGCACATGTCAATCGTATAGGAATTGCGCCCGGAACAAGAGGAAGGTATCTTCATGTTGTAGCTGCGGGCGAGCATACTTGTCCGAAAGGTCATCCTGGAGAAGGGAAGCCGGCGTGGCTTTTTGCAGATGAAATAACTATTAAAACAAAATAATGTGCTAATGTGGTAATGTAAGCAAGCGCACGAAAACAACAATACACCTGTATTCACGAAATCTCATTAACGCATTAGCAAATTAGCCTATTAACAAATTGAACCAATGAATCGAAAAACATTCCTCCGCTCTACCGCTCTCGCAACAGTACTTGCAGGAACCACCGGAAAACTTTTTGCAGGAGAAGACCCAAAGAAAGCGCCGAAGACCAATCCAAACAGTACAAAAGGATTGCCTCTGGTAATTTCTACCTGGAGTCATGGAATGCCGGCTAATGAAGCGGCGTTCAAAGTACTCAAAGAAGGAGGCAGTGCATTAGATGCAGCAGAACGCGGTGTTTGGACCATTGAGCTAGACAAGAATAATACGAGCGTTGGACTCGGAGGATTTCCTGATCGCGATGGAATAGTAACACTGGACGCATCAATTATGGTTGACGGCGGACAAGCAGGATGCGTGGCATTTGTGCAAGGAGTAGAACATCCGATTTCATTGGCACGAGCTGTGATGGAAAAAACTCCACACGTTTTAATGGTGGGAAAAGGTGCAGAACTCTTTGCAGAATCGATCGGAATAAAATTGTTGCCGAATAAACTCACAGAACAAACTGACAAAGCTTGGAAAGAATGGCTGAAAGAAAAAAACTACAAGCCAATCATCAACATTGAAAATCATGACACGATAGGATTGTTGTGTATGGACCAAGATGGAGCAATGGCAGGTGCATGCACTACCAGTGGACTCGCATGGAAAATGCATGGGCGCGTTGGCGATTCTCCGATTATCGGAGCCGGACTTTTTGTTGATGGAGATGTTGGCGCTGCAACGTGCACAGGTCTTGGAGAAACAGTGTTGCGTACACTGGCATCACATGTTGCAGTGGAAGAAATGCGAAGAGGCGCAACACCGCAAGAAGCCTGTGAAGAAGCAATTACCCGTATCGTTAAGAAGAACGCCAATCACCGCGATTTTCAAGTTGGAATATTGGCAATTAATAAGCAAGGTGAACACGGCGCGTTTGGCTTGGCAAAAGGATTTAATTACGCCTTGTATCAGCATGAGAAGAATGTTTTGCTGGATGCAGATTCTTACTTAAAATAATGTGACCATGCATAATGTGCTAATGTGCTAATTTGCCAATACCTCCAAAGTCCTCACATCCTTCACATAGTATCATTTTAATCACAATCGCACATTAACCCATTAGCAAATTAGCACATTAGCACATTATGAAACTAGTAGCAGGAATAGACATCGGAGGTACAAATACCGAAATCGGAATTGCAGACCAAGAAGGAAATATTCTTTTCAGTGAAACCATTCCCACAACCGGTCACCATAATCCTGAAGCATACGTTCATGCAATAGGCATCGTACTCAGAACTGGAATTGTCCGGAGTAAGTCAGACATTCTAGCGATAGGTATTGGAGCACCAAGTGCGAATTATTTCTCAGGCTGTATTGAATATGCACCCAATATGCCGTGGGAAGGAATAATTCCTCTTGCGGCGTTGATGGAAAAAGAAATGGGCAAACCAACATTCGTAACTAATGATGCGAATGCAGCTGCCCTAGGTGAAATGATATTCGGTGCGGCGAAATTTGTCAAAGATTTCGTACTCGTAACATTGGGCACCGGCTTAGGCAGTGGCTTCGTAGTGAACAACGAAGTAATTTACGGTCACGATGGATTTGCAGGAGAACTCGGTCATGTCATCATTGAAGAAAACGGCCGACTCTGCGGATGCGGAAGAAAAGGATGCCTTGAAACGTATGTTTCAGCAACAGGTGTAGTATGGAGTGCTAAAGATGCGTTGCGCGAAGGCAAATCAATTGCCGGAATTACCAATGAAAATGAGTTAAGCGCTCGTGCAATTGCAGAAGCTGCTGAAGCCGGTGATGAAACTGCAAAATCAATCGTTGACGCAACAGCCCGCAAACTTGGATTTGCATTAGCGAATGTTGTTGCAATAACGAGTCCGTCGATTATTTATCTCTACGGTGGAGTTGCGCGTTCAGGAGACACGATTCTCGTCCCTACCCGAAAATATTTCGGAGATTATTTACTTCGCAATTATGCAGGGAAAGTGAGAATTGAACTTTCTGCATTACCTGAGAATGCTGCAGTGCTGGGTGCCGCAGCGTTGGCATGGAAAGCAATTTTTTAGCACTTAAAATAGTTGCTTCCCAATCGCTCTTTTCACTTGTAGTACTAGTAATTTATGTTGCTGAGTTGCCTACGATGCTTTAACTTTGACTTAATTCAAAAACTCGTCTATGAAAAAGTTACTTTGTGCCGGAATCATATTGCTTTCCATGGCTGCCTGCAGCTCTCCAGCTAAAACCGCTTATCAATGTCCAATGAAATGTGAAGGCGAAAAAACATACGACAAGCCAGGAGAGTGTCCAATGTGCAAGATGGAGTTGAAGGAGATTAAATAACTCCTCTCATGCCCATGCGGCGACTCATCAAAGGAATTCTTCACCGTACTTGGAAACCCTACGTGCGCTGGTATCTCAAGTCTCCGCGTACATTTCGCTGGGGGGATATTCGCATTGTAGTACAACCCGAAGTATTTCATCCAGGATTTTTCTTCAGCACGGCATTCCTCCTACGGTATCTATCACGCATTGCTCTATTCGAAAAAAAAGTAATTGAAGTTGGTTCTGGAAGCGGATTGGTTAGTCTGTTCTGCTCAAAAAAAGGGGCGGATATCTGTGCGTGTGATATTAATCCTGCTGCTGTAGAAAACACAAAAAGCAATGCAGCACTGAACAAACGAGTCTTCCCGGTTTACCTGTCTAATTTGTTCGCAGCTGTTCCTACTTCCACTTTCGATTATATATTAGTCAATCCTCCTTACTACAAGAAAAATCCAACAACACCTGAAGATCATGCTTGGTATTGCGGAGAGCATCTAGAATACTTTGACAGTTTGTTTCAACAAGCACAAAAGTACAGCTCACACAGCACCGAAATGATCATGGTACTTTCTGATGAATGCGATATTCCAGGAATTAAATCCAAAGCAGCTTCACACAATTGGAAATGTTTCGAAAGAATGGAAAAAATGATTCGTTGGGAAAAGAATTACATAATTTCGTTCTGCCCTTCTCAATAATCCCAGCCCATTAATATGAACAGCGAAAACGTTCACAGTCGACAGACTCATGTTCTCAGCGCGTCTGCTAATGCAGTACTGCTGACGACAATGTACTATGACGTGTTTCGTCATCCATTAACGCTTGACGAACTACACAAATACTGTCAATGGCAATCGTGTACGCTTTCAGAAGTGGCAGTAGCTGTAGAAGAATTGCAAGCATTACAAGTCCTTGATACTACTGATGGATTTTACTTTATTAGAGGAGCAGAAAATTACATTAATCTGCGGCGCGAGCGTAACCAGCGAGCACTACTCTATGGTCACAAAGCGGCCCGATGGTCTCGATTTATTTCTGGCTTCCCATTCGTTCGAACAGTTTGCATTAGCGGCTCATTATCCAAAGGAACAATGGAGAAAAATGGCGACATCGACTACTTTATCATTACAGAGCCGGGTAGATTATGGATAACCCGAACATTTTTGATTCTGTTCAAAAAGCTGTTCCTCCTGAATTCGAAAAAATACTTTTGTGTCAACTATTTTATCGACACCGCGCACTTGTCTATTCCAGACAGAAATCTATTTACAGCAACCGAGATTGTTTTTGTAAAACCAATGCGTGATGCAGCGTCATTTCCATCATTTGTAAATGAAAACAAATGGGCGAAACTCTTCTATCCGAATGCCACAATTGAAGTGCCTAATATTGAACCTACACGAAACGGCTGGGCTAAACGCACCGTGGAAAAAATATTGATTGGATCATTTGGAGAATGGTTGGATACGCGATTCTTTGCGATGACTCTCAATCGCTGGAAAAAGAAATTTCCGCATTTGACTGAAAGCACTTTTGAAATTGACTTTCGGTCTAGAAAACATGTATCAAAACACCATCCGCAAGGTTTTCAAGGGACAGTTCTTAGAAAAATAGAGGAGCATAGAATCGCCCTTGAAAACAGACACAACATTTGTATTCAATCGCATACAATGGAGTGGACCTCAGTAGAAGAATAATTCTTAGGCAATTTAGCCAAGACGCACCATCACTCTTCATTTTTCACGATCTTCACAAAGATGAAAATTCTGTTTTCACATTCGTACTTCATGCGGTTTGATCCCAAGCAATGGGAGCTTGGGCAACCATATCCTCCCCTTGGGACGATACTCGCCGCAGCCGTATTAAGAGAAGCGGGACATGAAGTAGAGCTATTTGATTCGCAGTTTGCGCACAGCGCTGAAGAGGTAAATCCGTTTCTTACTCGTTTTAAACCAGACATTTTCGTTGTATATGATGATGGCTTCAACTATCTGACGAAAATGTGTCTCACCAATATGCGCGAGGCTGCTTTCGACATGCAGAAACTTGCAAAGAAAATAGGATGCAAAGTAATTACAAGCAGCAGCGATTCAACTGATCATTTCGAAAAGTATCTTGACAACGGCGCAGATGTTGTGATAAAAGGAGAAGCTGAAATGGCTTTGCTTGAATTAGTCACACAACTTGAAAATAAAAACTGGGAACCAGAGCGCGTGAATGGAATTGCTTGGAAAGAGAACTCTACGCTGAAGGAAACCAGCAAGCGCAATGTGATGAAAGAACTTGACACACTTCCAATGGCCTCCTGGGATCTGATTGACATTAACGCATACAGGACAATTTGGCAAGAGAAAAACGGATATTTCACACTTAATGTTGCGACTACACGTGGATGCCCTTTCAAATGCAACTGGTGTGCAAAACCAATCTATGGTAATCGTTACAACACACGTTCACCAGAAAAAGTAGTAGACGAATTGATTTTCTTGAAAGAGAACTTCCAGTATGATTACATCTGGTTTTGTGATGATATTTTCGGACTTAAACCGGAATGGGTAATTGAATTTGCACAACTCATTCAGGAAAACAAAGTTGATCTTAAGTACAAGATCCAATCAAGAGCCGATCTACTTGTTCAGGAAAATTACATTACCGCTTTGGCTGCTTCCGGTTGCGACTACGTTTGGATGGGCGCTGAAAGCGGATCACAAAAAATACTAGATGCAATGGACAAGGGTACAACGATAGAGCAGATACGCCGTTCCAATGCTTTATTAAAAAAACATGGAATACATACCGCCTTTTTCCTGCAATTCGGTTATCCAGGAGAAACCCGCGAAGACATAGAAAAGACAATTGAGCTTCTAGGAGAATGTATGCCTGATGATATTGGAATCTCAGTTTCTTATCCCCTACCCGGAACCCAATTCTACGAAAATGTGAAGTCGGAATTAAAGCTGAAACAAAACTGGACAGACTCCGACGATTTACATCTCATGTTCAGGAACACGTATTCTCCTAAGTACTATAAACAGCTGCATCGTTTCGTTCACAAACACTATCGCAAGCAACAAGGCGTTGAAAGTTTAAAAAAGCTACTGTCGTCTCCTCTGAAGCTAAAGAAAAAAGATGCGAGACGTATTTCTTTACTTGCCTACTACTTTCCTGCAGTCGAAATAGAAAAGAAAAAACTTCAACAACTCGAAAATGTCGGGAATTGAGAATGCATTTGATAGAGCAGCTGCGAAATACGATAAAGAATTCACTCACTCTTCGATCGGCAGAATGCAACGTAACAGAGTTTGGAATTATCTTCACAAATATATCAGCTCATCCGAATATCCACGCGTATTAGAATTGAATTGCGGTACAGGTGAAGATGCGAAATGGTTGGTCGAAAAAGGATTTCGCGTAACTGCCACAGACATGTCCCGAAATATGATTGAAATTGCTGCCGCAAAGGTTCGTGGCGCCGGACTGGATGCAGAATTTCAAGTGTGTCAGTTTGACGAAATCAGTGACCGCTTTGTTGCAGGCTCTTTTGACTTCATCTTCTCTGACTTTGGTGGGCTCAACTGCATCGACGAATCTGCTTTGCGTTTGCTTGCAGAGCAGCTCTCATTATTGCTTCGACCTGGTGGACGCTTCATTGCAGTTGTGATGAGTGATGATTGTGCTATGGAACGTTGGTATTTCAGCCGTAAGAAAATGGACACTGAAGCCAATCGGAGAAAACAAAAAGGAGGAGTCCATACAATAATTGAAGGTTCAACATTCACAACCTACTATTATAGCCCAGATCAATTTGCGAAAGCAATTTCTAATGTCTTCACATTGCGCACACAGAAAGCAGTAGGATGGACCATTCCTCCCTCCTATGCGGAACGGTACTTTCAAACGAAGCCAACATTATTGCGCACATTGAACGCATTCGAAAACATATTCGGCAACTTTCCTTTTCTCGCCAAGAAAGCAGATCACTTTCTGATCGATTTTATCAAGCGATAATGCCGCTGCAATAATCGATCCTTGCTACAAAGCCACGACATTTCTTGACCTTTTTCTTTAGCACAATTACTTCTTTGCAATCTTTTCCTGCGTAAATTCACATCGTGCAAATTCTTCTTACCCACGGATATTTCCTATCTGAAGACCCCAAAGAAAGGGCCATCATGAAACCATATGTTCCACTCGGAATACTTTCCATTTCATCTTGGTTGGAAAAGAACGGATTTGACAACGACGTCTTCGACTCAACTTTCTCTACTTACGACAACTTATGCCAATTACTCGTGGAGAAGAAGCCAGAGGTAATTGGCCTATATACAAATTTGATGACACGAATAAACGTCATTCGGATCATCAAGTTTATTCGCGCCGAAAAATGTCTTTCAAATACAAAGATCATTCTTGGAGGACCGGAAGTAAGACAACATGCCGCACCTTTATTGCAAGTTGGAGCCGATGTAATAATTATTGGGGAGGGTGAAGAAAGTATGCTTGAAGTAATTGCCGCATTTGATCACAAACAAGATGATCTTTCATCTATCAAAGGAATTCAGTGGAAAAGAACTTCTGGCGCAATAGTTATCAATGCAGAACGCGAATTGCTCAAGGACATTAACCAACTTCCGTTTCCGAATAGAAAGAAAGTTGATTTACAAAAGTACTTCGACACTTGGAAGAAAGCACACGGCGAAAGTTCAATCTCTATAAGTACAATGCGCGGTTGCCCTTATACATGCAAGTGGTGTAGTCGCGCGGTGTATGGATTATCATACCGAAGAAGAAGCCCAGAATTAGTTGCCGACGAAATAGAAGATGTACAACGTCAATACACTTTTGATTCTATTTGGTTTGTAGATGACGTATTCACGGTGAATCCGAAATGGATGAAAGAATTCGCGGCAGTGATTGCACAACGACGGATCAAAATTAGTTATGAAATAATTTCTAGGGCCGATCGATTGAGTGAAGAGATACTCGACTTACTTGCACAAAGTGGATGTTTCCGTATTTGGATTGGAGCAGAAAGTGGATCGCAGAAAATCATTGATGCAATGGATCGCAGAGTTGACGTGATGCAAGTAAGAAAAATGATTCAACTTACACGAAAAAAAGGAATGCAAGCCGGCACATTTATCATGCTTGGCTATCCGGGTGAAACAGAAGAAGATATTCAAGAAACCGTAACACATCTTATCGAAGCGAATCCGCATCATTTTACTATCACTCTTGCCTATCCAATTCGTGGGACGGAATTGTATAATGAAACACGCGAGAATTTCACACATGTAGGCGAATGGGAAACCAGTAATGATCGTGATATTGATTTCAAGCGAACCTATTCACGACGGTACTACGACAACGCCATTCGCTATGTCGTTAATCAAGTTAAATGGAAAATTGCCACAAGTGATTCAACACCAAAACGACTGCGGTATTTTGCAGCAGCTTGGAAAGGTAGGCTTGGAATGGCATTCACTAAATGAGAAAATTGAACGTGCATTTCCTATTGCGTTATCTCCATCGCGCCCTAGTATTCTCATCCTGCTCGTTCCTAAAAAAAACCTCAAAAAAAAACAGCTACTTCAGCTGCCATCTGAGGTCGTATGATTGAATCCGGATAACTCCGAACAAAGAAAACCTATTTGGTATTCATCTTTGCATGACCAACTTTCACTTTCGTTGCCTTCTTTACTTTGGTCGTACTAACCTTAGCTGCGTTAGGTTTCTTCTTTCCACTCTTCTTTGGTGGATCCTGCGCGAATGCAGCTAGGCTGAACATTGCGAGTACTGAGAATAATGCTACGATCTTTTTCATGGTAATTGTCTTTGCTTAAAGAGATCCAATTTTAATGCCAAGTTCTATTTTATCCATACTTAACGTCAGAATGCACCCAAAATCAACTTATTTTATCAAAATAATTCTTGATCGAATAATACACGCTTACCTTTAAATATGCAAAAGCGCTGGCTCACACGCTCCGTACTCATCATTTCAATTGTTAGTTTACTGAATGATGCATCCAGTGAGTTACTCTATCCTGTATTGCCTATTTATCTCGCAGGAATAGGATTTGGTGCGATGTGGATCGGATTAATAGAAGGCATTGCCGAAGCGGCAGCGGGATTGTCCAAAGGTTGGTTTGGAAAGTGGTCAGATATGCGTGGCGAGCGACTGCCATTCATTCGCCTAGGATATTTACTGAGCGCAATAGCAAAACCACTCATTGTTGTTTTTCCGAACATTTTCTGGGCATTGTTCATGCGTTCTTCAGACCGATTAGGGAAAGGAATACGTACAGGTGCACGAGACGCAATGCTCGCACATCAGTCCACTCCAGAAAACCGAGGAAAGGTTTACGGCTTTCATCGAGCAATGGATACAACAGGAGCAATTATTGGACCCGCTTTGGCACTTTGGTGGCTCATTACCCACAGAGGTGAAAACATTGCATACGTTTTCTATCTGGCATTTATTCCGGGATGCTTATCAATAGTTGCGTTACTATTTCTACGCGATCATCCTTCAACTGGGTCCAAGATAAAAATGATTCCTAAGCTCAAGAACGCATTTAGTTATTGGAAAGATGCACCTACTTTATATCGTAAAGTAGTTAGTGGATTCCTACTCTTTGCACTATTTAACAGCTCAGATTTATTCTTGTTGCTCGCCATCCGTATTATTCACGAAGGAACAACAACATGCATCTTGGGCTGGAATTTCACAGCAAATGAAATAGTAATACTCTACTACATCTTGTACAACCTCGTTTATGCATTGCTCGCCTTTCCCGCAGGATACTTGTCGGACAAACTCAATCCGAAAACGATGTTCATGTGGGGAATTTTTTGCTACACAATTACGTACGCAGGATTCGGAATCTTACTGTATGAAGGAAGTTCACCCGGACTAATTCCACTCATTTTAATGGCTGTGTATGGGCTGTACGGTGCATTGAACGATGGAATAAGCAAGGCTTGGCTAAGCGTATTAATTCCTAAGGAAGAACGTGGAGCGGCATTAGGTTTTTACGCAGGAGCCAATAGCATTGCATTACTTTTTGCAAGCCTCACCGCAGGACTTATTTGGTCATTAGGATCACCATGGATTGTTTTCACCATTTCGGCATGTCTGACTTTTGTTGTAATTTTCTACCTCGCAACATTCACGCAAAAACCTGCAAAAGAGAATCAACACTAATTTCAAGATCCCCCTACAATGAAATTTCACCTCTTCTTTCTATTCGCCACTTCACTATTCATCACATCATGCGGAGACGGCATTAATGATGACGCGAAACAAAGCGATTCACTATCTTCAAAAGATTCGCTAAAGCAAAAAATAACCGAAGATCTTCCTCCTTCAACTGACATTAAACAATTTGAGTGGATCTACAGTTCATTCGTCGCAGCATCAACCTACGGTGTTAGAGATTTTAATATTTTCATTAGCCCAGAGCATGGACTTTGGATCATTCGCAGCAATGGCGCTCTACCGGAAATGATGAACGTGAAAAGCGTTATATCTGTGAAGAATGCTAAGGGAGATTCGCTTGTACCCATGGATAGAGCGAAAATGATTTGTACTCCAAGTGCAGAGTCGCTTCCTGTAGAAGATTGCAATTTGCCATCACGTTGGTCGAAAAGCGGATGCTATACTTCTGAATCAAATATTTTCAAAGAGCAGAAACTTTGGCAGTATTCCGGATTGAATGACGACGATTCAAAAAAGGTTGAAGAACTGAGTAGACTTATTAGTCGCGTAGTGATCAACACTGAAATGAATACCCGATTCTATTTTGGAGAAATAAAAGGAACATGGTATTTACTCTTCCTTGATATTCGCGTTCCATGCGAAGCGTAATCTAAATTAAATGCACAAAAAAGCCCGGACACTAACCGGGCATTTTGCTTTATTCTCCTCCATCGAGGTCAATATCTTTATCTTTCTCGTCTACTGGAGTTGGTGCAGGACCTTGACCTTCTCCTTTCTTGCCTTTCCCTTTGCCATTTCCTTTACCAGGCTTGCTTTCTTTTTTCTTCTTCTGTTCTTCCCACTTTGCATATTGTTCTGGACTCAATACCGCTTTCACACCAGCATGAAATTCATCACGCACATTTTTGCGTTCTTCCTTCCACAATTGCTTGTCTCCATCTTTCCCTTTGTACTTTTCTCTTAACTCATCCATCTTTTTCGCACGAGTCAATGCAAGATCATGGATTTTCATTTTCTGGTCCGCAGAAAGACCCAGATCCTTAGACATGCGATCTGCACAAGCATTAGCCCGCTCTTCAGGTGTTTTAGGTGCCTTTTCTGTTTGCGGCTTTGGTTTGTCTTTTTCCTTCTCCCGTTCTTGCGCGAATCCGGTAGTAACCGAGAAAACCACCGCGACCAATAAAACAATCACTTTTTTCATACTGCTGTAGTTTTAAAAATTATCATAAACAGAAGGCAAAAGTCATGCCACGTCAAACTTAAGTTCTTGGCTCACAAAACAACATTAGAAACAATACTTATTAGATTCAATCAAATGTGCCGCTACACTTCTGCGCAATTCCTTGGCGTTAACGCCATCCACCTTCGTAAAGCGACGTAATCCCATTTGCATCATCCGTTGTTCATCGCCCTCCGCAAAACTATTAATTGCATCTTTTCCTGATTTCAAAATTATATCAGCCGTATCGTAAATAGTGAGTCGCAACATATCCAATTGTACTTTACAAGCCGCTTCTCCACGAATAGAAACCAACTTCTCCACGCGCAATTGAAGTGATTCCGCGATGTATAAATCAATCAACATATCAGCAATGTTCATGAGAATCTCTTGCTCCTTTGCAAGATTCATCATCAGCTTTTGCACTGCTGCACCAGCAACCATCAAAACGGCTTTCTTAAATCCAGTAATCGCTCGCTTCTCAGAAGCAAACAAACTCAGATCAGGTTCTCCAAAATCAGGAATCGACATTAGTTCACCAGCCACTTTTGTTGCAGGACCCATTAAATCCAATTCGCCTTTCATCGCGCGCTTCAACAACAAGTCAACAATCAGCATACGATTGATCTCGTTCGTTCCTTCGAAAATGCGATTAATACGTGCATCACGATAGGCACGATCCATTGGTGCTTCCGCGGAATATCCCATTCCTCCGTAAATCTGCACACCTTCATCTACCACATAGTCCAACACTTCAGATCCGCGCACTTTAAGTATCGCAGCCTCCGCTGCAAACTGTTCGTTGCCCTTCAACTTCGCCTTCTCATGGTCCATTCCTCCTACTTGCAATGCGTGAATAGCATCGTCAATATTTTGGGTTGCACGATATAGCGCAGATTCTACAGCGTAAATGCGAGTAGCCATCTCTCCAAGCTTGAAACGAATTGCTCCATACTTCGCAATTGGTCGTCCGAATTGCTGTCGCTCATTCGCGTATTTCGTAGCTTGAGAAACGACTTCCTTACTGCCACCAATTGCGGCTCCCGCAAGTTTCAATCGTCCGATATTGAGAATATTCAAAGCAATCTTAAATCCGTTCTGGCGTTCGGAAAGCAAATTCTCAACAGGAACCTTACAATCGTTAAAGAATATCTGGCGCGTTGAACTTCCTTTGATTCCCATTTTGTGTTCTTCAGGATTCAACGTAATTCCACCAAACGTTTTCTCTACGATGAATGCACTCAGTGTTTCGTCGGAATCAATTTTTGCGAATACAACAAACAGATCAGCGAATCCACCATTGGTAATCCACATCTTCTGACCATTGATCAGATAGTGCTTCCCATCGGGTGTAAGTTTAGCAGATGTCTTTCCGCTGTTTGCATCAGAACCTGATCCCGGTTCAGTTAAACAATACGATGCTTTCCATTCTCCGCTAACCAGCTTCGGAATATATTTCGCTTTCTGTTCTGTGTTTCCGTAATACAAAATCGGAAGTGTGCCAATTCCTGTATGTGCCGAAATAGCAACAGCAAACGAATGTCCTGAACCAACAACTTCTGTAGTAAGCATCGATGTTTTGAAATCCTTTCCAAATCCACCGTACTCCTCCGGCACTGAAATCCCCAGCAAGCCAAGATCTGCAGCCTTCTCCAAAATAGATTGCATCAAACCCTCCTCCTGATTGTCGATGCGGTTCAGATTCGGAAAAACTTCTGCTTCGAGAAAATCGCGGCAGGATTTTGCAATCATTAATGTTTCTTCATCCCATTGTTCCGGAATGAAAATATCTTCTGCTTTGGTGTCGCGAACGAGAAATTCTCCGCCTTTAATGCTGTTGCTCATAGTATGTGATATTTATTAATTCTGTCGAAGAAAAATACTTTCAGTTATAACATTTCAAAAATTCCAGCCGCGCCTTGTCCAGTACCAACGCACATACTCACCATTCCGTACTTTTTACCTCTCGCTTTGAGTTCGTTGAACATTTGTACAGAAAGTTTTGCTCCAGAACAACCCAATGGATGTCCAAGCGAAATTGCACCACCATTTACGTTGAGAATATCAGTATTCAACCCCAACTCTCTCGTAACAGCTATCGACTGCGATGCGAATGCTTCGTTCAATTCGATCAAATCAATTTGATTCAAATTCATTCCTGCAATTTTCAAGGCTTTCGGAATTGCCTCCACAGGACCAATACCCATAATGCGTGGAGGAACTCCTGCCACAGCATAACTTACGAGTCGAGCAATTGGCTGAACATTCAACTCTTTCAGCATACGTTCACTAACAACAATCACGAAAGAAGCTCCATCAGATGTTTGCGAAGAATTTCCGGCAGTAACACTTCCATTTGCCGCGAAAACCGGCTTCAATTTTGCAAGTGCTTCCATCGAAGTATCAGCACGCGGACCTTCATCGGTATCAATAATTGTACTCTTCGTGATGCGCTTATTATTTGGATCGAGCAATATTTCTTCTACAGTTATTGGAGCAATTCCAGATTTAAACTTTCCTTCTGTGATCGCAGCAATTGATTTCTTGTGCGAAGCGAATGAAAATGCATCCTGGTCTTCACGCGAAACTTTGTACTCATTAGCAACAGCCTCAGCCGTGAGCCCCATGCCCCAATACCAATCGGGATGTTTATCTGCAATTGCCGTATTCGGAATAACACGCCATCCTCCTGTAGGAATCAAACTCATTGACTCCACTCCCCCTGCGATAATACAGTCGGCTAGTCCTGCGTGAATTTTCGCAGAAGCAGTAGCAATTGTATCCAACCCGGAAGCACAATACCGATTCACAGTAACACCCGGCACTTTATCAGTATCCAATGCAAGCAACGAAATCAATCGTGCCACATTAAGACCTTGCTCTGCTTCGGGCATTGCATTACCTACAATGACATCGTCGATTCTGTTTACATCCAAGTTCGGAACTTTTGCAACAAGCTGACGAATCACTTGAGCAGCCAAATCATCAGGACGCAGAAAACGAAATCCGCCACGATTGGCTTTTCCTGCTGGTGAGCGGAGACCCGCTATTATGTATGCATTCATGTAATTGGATATTAGACAACATCAATTTCTTAAAACCTTACCACCATTCAAAATACTCTGCATGCGTTCCAAACTTTTCCGTTCACCACAAAGCGACAAAAACGCCTCACGTTCCAGATCAAGCAGATACTTTTCACTTACCATTGTAGGCTGACTCAAATCGCCACCGCACAATACCCAAGCAAGTTTTCTGGAAATCAATTCATCGTGTTCCGAAATATATTTTCCACTCAGCATTGAATTCGCCCCAACATAAGCTAGTCCAAGTGCTTGTCTTCCCAAAACGCGAATATCTGTGCGCGGAACAGGTTTCGTATAACCTTCGTCAGCCAAACGAATCGCTTCCGCCTTTGCTTCTGCCAATAATCGATTTCGAGAAAGTACAATACGGTCATTGCCATTACGCAAGTAGCCCAATTCAAAACCCTCTCGAGCAGAAGTAGAAACTTTTGCTTGCCCTATTGTCAGGAATCTGTTTCTGAATTGATTCAACTCCACATCGCCTTCATGCAGTTCATCAGACAAACGCAAAGCAAATTCTTTTGTTCCTCCGCCTCCCGGAATCACACCAACACCAAACTCTACAAGTCCCATGTATGTTTCTGCGTGCGCCACAACTGCGTCTGCATGTAAGCAGATTTCTGTTCCTCCACCAAGCGTAAGATTATGCGGAGCTGCCACAACAGGAATTGATGAATAGCGAATACGGCTTGTCGTATTTTGAAATGCGCGAATAGCAAAATCCAATTCGTCCCACTCCTGCTCAATAGCGAACATGAACACCATTCCAAGATTTGCGCCTGCAGAAAAATTCTGGCCTTCATTGGAAATAACCAATCCGCGATACTCTTTCTCTGCAAGATCTATTGCGCAATTTATTCCCTGCAACACTTCTCCCCCAATTGTATTCATCTTGGTATGAAATTCCAGATTCAAAATTCCATCGCCTATATCTGTCAATGTTGTGCCGCTGTTTTTCCAAACTGTATTGGAAGTGCGAACTGCATCCAACAATATAAAATGCTCCGTACCCGGTATTGCCTGATACGATTTTGATGCCACATCGTAACACAATTTCTTTCCATCAGAAATCTTGTAGAACGAAGTATTTCCTGCAGCAACCATCTCACTAACCCATGGTGCCGCTTTATATCCGGCAGACTCCATCATTGCCAAACTCTCCTTCACACCAATAGCATCCCATGTTTCGAATGGACCCAGTTCCCAGCCGAATCCGGCATTCATAGCCTGATCAATCTTGTAAACGCTATCGGAAATTTCCGGAATGCGATTTGAAACGTAGGCGAACAAACCTGCAAATGAGATTCGGTAAAACTCACCGGCCTTATCTTTTCCCTGCACAAGAACCTTCATGCGTTCACGAAGATTCTCAATAGGCTTAGTGGCTTCGAGTGTAGCGAATTTCGCTTTCTTCTGTGTGCGATATTCTAATGTTTCCAGATCAAGTGCAAGAATTTCACTCTTTCCCGACACGTCTTTTACTTTCTTATAAAATCCTTGGCCGGTTTTGTCGCCCAACCATTTATTGGAATTCATTTTGGTTACATATTCCGGCAATGCAAATGTTTCTTTCGCTTCATCGTTCGGACAATTCGCAGCAACACCATTTGCAACAAGAACAAGCGTATCCAAGCCAACTACATCGCACGTCCTGAAAGTTGCTGACTTCGGTCTTCCAAGAACCGGACCGGTTAACTTATCTACTTCTTCTACTGTGAGCTTCATTTTCTCTACAGTATGAAAGAGCGACATGATTCCGTATACACCAATACGGTTTGCAATAAACGCCGGGGAGTCCTTACACAACACTGTTGTTTTACCTAAGTGCAACTCCCCATAGTGCATAAGAAAATCAACAACAGATTGATCTGTCTGAGGACCTGGAATAATTTCCAGAAGTCTTAAGTAGCGCGGAGGATTGAAGAAATGCGATCCGCAAAAATTACGACAGAAATCTTCACTCCGTCCTTGCGTTAAATAATGAATCGGAATACCGGAAGTATTCGTTGTGATCAGTGTACCGGGTTTGCGAAATTGCTCCACTTTCTCGAAAACCTGTTGCTTGACATCCAAACGCTCAACAACAGCTTCCATAATCCAATCGCAGGATGCAATCTCATGAAGATTATCGTCAAAGTTTCCGGTCTTTATTTTCGCAATAACTGACTTACTGTAAACCGGAGACGGATTACTTTTCAGGACATTCTGCAAAGCATCATTCACAAGGCGATTGCGGACAATTTTACTTTCGAGTGTCAGACCTTTCTGCTGCTCGGAAGGTGTTAATTCACGCGGAACAATGTCCAGCAAAAGAACTTCAATTCCGATATTAGCAAAATGGCAAGCTATTCTGGATCCCATTACTCCGGAACCAAGAACAGCAACTTTACGGATCATTCGTGTCATAGTATGTGTATTATTCTATTCGCCGATTAGCGTTCAATCGCTATCGCGTTAATTTGTTCCAATACTTCAGTAAATACCTTCAATTTTGCCTTTCCAATCTTCTTCTCCACACTTTCATTGAATGCCTGTACCGCCAAGCGAGAAATGTCGCGCTTTTGCTTACCCTTAGCCGTGAGTACAATCATGACTTTACGCGCATCCTTTGCATCCTTCTTCCTTTTGATCCAACCTTTCTTCTCCATAAGACTCAGTGTACGCACTAAACTGGTCGACTCCATACCCAGCGCAGGGCCAATGGAAGTGGAAGGAATTCCTTCGGGAGTATTAATTTGGAGAAGAATAAAACCTAGCGTAGTAGTTAAGTTATGCTGATCTCCTTCAGCATTGTACATCCTAGAAATCGAATGCCATGATTGTTTAATACGAGAACAGTAAGTGTCTTTATGCGCATGCTTCATACCAGTAAAAGTATAAAATATTTATTATGCATGCATAGGTTTTCACCTAAGTTAACATGACAGCAATCAGGTATTCCGAGAAATTCCTATCGAAAAATACTATTCGGCGTACAGAGCGTTAATCCGCGCCTCGTAATTCTTCATGATTACTTTGCGCTTCAGGCTCAACTTAGGTGTTAGCTCACCCGAATCAACAGAAAAAGGCTTTGCAGCTACAATTACGTTCTTAATCGTCTCGAATTGAGCCAGCCCTTTGTTAATAGCCTCAACTTCCTGCATTATACGGGCATAAACTTCATTGTTGGACGCTATTTCTTCGTTCGAGGTACCAATTTTGACTCCTTTTCGCGCCGCCCATTCCTTCACAAATGAGAACGCAGGTACAACAATTGCCGCAGCAAATTTCTGACTTTCGCCAATCACCATCGATTGTTCAATGAAACGAGAAGCGCCAAGTAAATTTTCAATTCGCTGTGGAGCAATGTATTTCCCGCCTGAAGTTTTGAAAATCTCCTTCTTGCGGTCCGTAATCTTCAAATACTTTTCTTCAACAAACTCTCCAATATCGCCAGTGTGAAACCAACCTTCCGAGTCTATCGCTTCAGCTGTGGCGTCTGGACGGTTCCAATAACCCTTCATGACGTTTGGACCTTTCACAAGAATTTCTCCGTCGGCAGCAATTTGAACTTTATTGTTTCGAATCACACGACCTACAGTACCAAATCGAGTTCCGTCTGGCTCTAACGTGTTTACTGCAATAACTGGCGAAGTTTCAGTTAATCCATATCCTTCAAGGACAGGAATTCCTGCCGCCCAGAAAATGCGCGCTAAACGAACATTCAATGCCGCTCCTCCCGAAACCATGCAACGTACATTACCGCCCAAGGCTTCACGCCATTTACTGAAGATCAATTTGGATGCTATGCTCAACTTCAAATTATACCACCATGAACGATGAGATGCTCGAACATCATACTGCTCACCAAGTTCAACCGCCCAAAAAAACATTTTACGTTTGAACCCCTTCAACTCTTCTCCTTTGATCATAATGCGATCAAACACTTTCTCTACCAGTCGTGGAACGCATGTAAACATCTCTGGCCTCAGCTCTCTGATATTATCACCTACTTTATCAAGGCTCTCCGCATAGTAAATCGAAGGGCCACGATACAAATACAGATAACTCAGCATTCGCTCGTAAATGTGATTCAACGGCAAGAAACTTAACGCTCTGCACGTTTTATCTACAGGGGGTAAATCGCAAAGAATAGTAAAATTGCTTACCAGATTATTATGTGTCAACATTACTCCTTTCGGCGTTCCTGTTGTACCGGATGTATAGAGCAACGTTAACAGCGTCTCAGGAGTGGTCTCCTTTTTTACAGCATCAATCTCGGCTATACGCGGTCTATCTTTCCCATTTTTTGCCAATGTCATCCACCACTCATGGGTTGTGATTTCATTGAACGTATAAATCTTCACTTCGCATCCTCCAGCCTTTGCTGCACGTTCCACCTTGTCTGCTAATTCCGCATGCTCTACAAAAAAGGCAACCACGCCCGCGTCCTTAATCACAAACCCAAGGTCAGCTTCAGTAAGATTAGGATAAACAGGAACAGAAACAGCTCCTGAGAGTTGAATTCCAAAATCTGAAATATTCCATTCAGGGCGATTGGCAGAAATAATTCCTACACGATCTCCACGCTTCACTCCTTCATTGATCAAGCCAGAAGCAACATTGTGCATCAGTTCGATGGAAGTCGTCATCGACCACGTTTTCCACTGTCCATTTACTTTACTCGCATACATATCTGGCTTTTCACCAAAATTCGTAACGTAATACTCAAGTAGATCGAAAACACGTGTTGGCTCGCTCATATGGAAATCGTTTAGAGACTAAATATACGATTCCCGCGCGAAACATTTAGTCTGTAATACCGTACATTTCAATGCCAATTACCAGCTTGGGCAAGTCAGGATATTCTGTAAGTGGAGGGTTATCGAGTACCAAATCATTGATTCGATACATGGCATAAAAAGAGCCCCATTCCCAACCTACTCGTGCCGTCAATCCGAAGTTCATGCGATTGATGTACTTCAAGCGATTATTACTCACCACCGTTTTCGTGTGACCGGCTACAGGAGAATTTGAATCATAAAACTCATCTACGTAAAGGTGCGTTACACGGAATGCAAAGTCACCATAAAATCCAATATCCGTGTAAATGCCCAAAATATTTCCTCTTCGACCAAAATTAAATCGATCACAAAGCGAAAATGAAAGATTGTGCGTCGAAAGACGTTCGCGTTTATGATTTCCGAAATATCCGGGTAGCAATTTGTTCTGATTTTGATTGATCACGAAACGATCGCAACGGTATCCGAAATCAAGAATAGCCGCATTCCAACTACAAAACTTTGCTTTCGTTCTTAATTCGTAACTAACACTTGTCGACCAGAAGTTCGTCTGCGCTCCATTTTCACAAATTGCAGGAATAACACCCAACTTCATCAATTGATGCGTGTAAACCGCACGATTACGTCCGTAAGTAGGAACCTCTCCAGTGGTATCGGGCTCCTCATGAAACACCACGCGCTGACCAATCAGATGTTCTGATTGAAGAATGCAGACTGCAAAGAGAATTCTAAAAATCAGTTTCTGCATAATAACCATTGTACCAAACGCACATTTTGTATGCTTCGTGGTGCTCGTAATCTGCAAAGTTCACCTGAACAGGATTCGGCGAATTCACTTCAATGACATTGTACTCAACAATTCTTCCGGTTGAATCGGTAAGATTCCAGAACATCAATCGGGTGTTGATTGAACCAGTCAATGTATCTGCTCCTCGATTCATTTGAATAGTTATTCCAATCTCTGATCGATTGAAAGTGAATGCCGCTTCCACATTAGAATTTTCGCTTCTGAAAAAATATCCTGCCTGAGGAACTCCGTAACCGTGGGCGTAATCGTAATAGGGGTACAAGTGCGCGCACTTATGGAGCGAATCAATCGTGCCCATTGCAGTTATATCGGGATAGAGTTCCATCAAACATGCCGCAAATCCTGCTACCAGTGGCGCCGAAAATGATGTTCCGTCACTATCTGCATATTCATCTCCTCTCCTGTCGTGCGCTGCGACAAACACACTGCCGGGTGCACAGATGTCAGGCTTCCTTCTGAAATCGGGTGGCGGTCCAACCGAACTGTAATTTGCAACATATCCACTATCACCCATTGCAGTAACAGAGAGTACGCTATCTGTTTCTGCGGGTGGCAAAAGTTGTCTTTCCAAATGATCTCCATTATTACCTGCTGCGGCTACGACAAGAATTCCTTTTCGTGCAGCCATTTTACAAGCGAATGAAATTACCGGCGTTTTTCCATCCATGTCTTCGGCGAAGTATGAATTCTCATTCGGACCACCCGAAATATTAATGATGTTGGCTCCGTATTGGTCAGCCCATTCTACTCCCGCGATGTAGCGCTCTTCGGCACGGTATTGATTTCCATATTCCTTGGAGATAATTCCAAGCATAAAATTGGCTCCCGTTGCCATTCCCATTTTTTTGGCATGCACTATTCCTGCTCCTGCCATGCAAGACAGCACCATAGTACCATGATCCGATTTCTCATCATAAATAATGGAATCTCCGTGCAGGAAATTTCGCGTATGCGTTATTCTGTTTTCATAAAACAACTGTGTAAATGATTCGTGCGTATTCGTACCCCAAAACCCGGCATCAAGTATCGCAATCGTTATTCCCTTACCGGTGATATGATGATAAGCAAAGGAATCACCTTGCATTCTTGAAATTTGTGGCAAAGAGAGTGTTTCATCGCTGTCAGTTGCGTCTTGCGCTGCAGAAGTCACTGCCCAATCAAATCCTAGCTGCAATTGAACATCTGCCACGAAGGACAATGCACGAACTAACGCAATTTCTTCCTCGCTAGCAACCACACTCACGGCATTCATCCATCTACTTGCATAACCCATTGTATCAACGAATGCAGATACTTGGTTCAAATACGACGGACTAACAGGAAAATCAGAAACATCATATAGCGAAAGGCCAATCTTTTCTCGTCGCGCAATAGCACCCTCACTGAAAAACATGTATGGATCGAATGAAGACCCTTTCTTGTCGGAGAAATATACCCACCACACCTTGCTACCTGCAGCGAACCCAGGAGTAAGAAAAATCAGAATAAAGAGGATTAGAGTAAATCTTCTCATATGGGGTACACAAAGATGCGAAAAATTGCCAGTTGGTAGCGGTCCTGTAAGCCAAGAACATTCACCTGACGCTATTCCGACGATTCAAATCGCCAAAGTTTTTAGGTAGATTCGCATACTGAAACCTTGATCATGACAATTGACCTCCGCAGTGATACCGTTACGCTTCCTTCGAAAGGAATGAAAGATGCCATGTTTTCCGCAGTAGTGGGAGACGATGTATTTGGCGAAGATTCCACCATAAACACGTTGGAAGAACGCGCAGCAAAAATGTTTGGCATGGAAGCCGGATTGTTTTGCCCTTCGGGAACTATGACCAATCAAATTGCCATTAACGTTTCCACTAAACCCGGTGACGAAGTAATTTGCGATTACACCTCTCACGTTTACCAGTATGAAGGCGGTGGTATTGCACGTAACTCAGGTGTTCAAGCGAAACTATTGCATGGCGATCGTGGAAGAATTTCTTCCACGCAAGTTGAAGAAAGTATCAACCAGATTTTCGACTGGCTTACACGTTCGAAACTCGTAAGCATTGAGAATACGGTGAACAAAGCTGGAGGTAGCTACTACTCACTACAGCAAATGCAAGAACTGAGCGCGGTGTGCAAGAAACGCAGTTTACTTATGCATTTGGATGGGGCACGCATTTTCAATGCGATCATTGAGGCGGGTTATACCCCAACTGAGATTGGTCCTTTATTCAACTCGATTTCTATTTGCCTATCAAAAGGTCTTGGTGCGCCAGCAGGTTCTGTATTGCTCGGATCAAAAGAGTTCATTCGCGAAGCACGACGTGCACGTAAAGTATTCGGGGGTGGCATGCGCCAAGCAGGATTCATTGCTGCAGCTGGACTATACGCATTGGATCATAACATCGATCGATTAAAAGAAGATCACCGTCGCGCTCAAGTCCTCCGGGATGCTGTACAGGCTTTGCCGTATGTAAAAGAAGTTTTGCCTGTTGAAACGAACATTATCATCTTCACCTTGCACGATGCAATTCCAGTTGATTATTTCATGCAGCGCCTTGCAGACAATGGCGTGAAGTCGGCATTATTCGGCAAACAAACCGTTCGATTTGTAACACACCTCGACATCAACGATCAAATGATCGAAAAAACAATAGAGGTGCTCAAAAAAGTTCAATAATGTCCAAATAAAAAGCGCAGGATTTGTGAGTCCTGCGCTTACAAATTATCTTGAAAATTACACCCGAAACTTGAACGTGTGTGATTTCAAATCCTCATTCGCTTTCAGAATTTTCTTCTTCAAATCTTCTTTAAAAGATAGTATTCGGCTCAGCATTGCGTCATCTCCTGTTGCCAGCATTTGAACCGCAAGTATACCTGCATTCTGACCTCCGTCTACACCTACCGTTGCAACTGGAATTCCAGGAGGCATTTGAACAATAGAAAGCAAAGAATCCCAACCATCCAAGGAAATGGACGAACGACAGGGTACGCCAACAACTGGAACAGGTGTTAATGCCGCAACAACTCCCGGTAAATGTGCCGCACCACCTGCACCAGCAATGATGACACGGATTCCACGTTGATGTGCACCCTTTGCGAATTCCATTACTTGCTCTGGAACGCGGTGCGCCGAAAGTGCGTTTATTTCGAATGGAATTTCAAACTGATCGAGGATCTTTGCTGCTTCCTGCATGACTGGCATGTCAGAAGTACTACCCATGATGATACTTACTTTCGGTTGCATATTTATTGTTTCGGTTTGCAAAGTTAGCGATTTATCTTTGGCCTTTACTACCTTGGGTTCCGAATCAATCGCTGCATACTGATGAAATTGAAGCTCGTTTTTTACTTCTCTATAGTTATACTAATTGCTTTCGAAATTTATAAAGCGTTTCTCATACTACCATTTCCTGGGAGTCAGCATCAAGAAACAGTTTCAACCGCTTGGACATTGTATCACTATCGTTGGTACGTGCGTATTGTACTTGCAATTGCGTTAGTAATCTCCATCCGCTCCGTATTCGAAAAACGAAAATGGATTCCAATACTAACATTAATTCTAGGCAGTGCGATTGCCTATTTAACTAACTTCAAAATGACCGCGGAGAGTTTATTCCACGATGTAGAAACCTTGGCATTCACAACACCTAACAAGTGTATCTTACCCAACGACGCCCTTGTAATAGGTGTTACGATCAATGGAACATCGAAAGCCTATCCAATCAGATATATTTCATTTCACCATCAGGTACAAGACACGATTAAAGGACAACCCATTCTAGTAACATATTGCGACGTGTGTCGAAGTGGAATCGTATTCAGCCCAATGATTGATGGTCAACATGAAACATTTCGTCTCGTAGGAATGGATCAATTCAATGCCATGTTCGAGGATCATTCAACGGGCAGTTGGTGGCGACAAGTTAATGGTACGGCGGTCGCTGGATCACAAAAGGGAAAATCACTTCCAATCATTCCATCAGAACAACTCACCTTAGCAGAATGGTCGAAACGGCACCCTAGCGGACTAGTGATGCTTCCGGATCCTGCTTACAGTGAAAAGTATGCTTCCGACTCTTTCGAGAAAGGATTCGATACAGATCCATTAACACGAACCGACACTGCCTCTTGGAAAGAGAAATCGTGGGTAATTGGTATCGAATTCAAAGGAATTGCAAGAGCGTACGACTGGAACGAATTGAAAAAGGAACGTGTAATTTATGACACGATCGCACATCAGCAAATTGTGTTGACGATCGACAGCAGTAATGTGAATTACTACGCGTATATCGTTCCGGAACGTAAAAAAATCGGATTGGCTATTGACAATCTTACATTCAGTACTCAAAGTGAAATAGGTTTCGGTACTTTGGAACCCTTGTATGCACGGCAAGTTTTCTGGCACACATGGAGAACGTTTTATCCTAAAACAACACGCTACGGAGTTAAACAATAGTCTCCAAATTGCGTCATGCAGAATAATACGCCGAACTTAAGAATGGAATCGAATTGCATGTTGCAATTTTATTAAAGCTGGTATCGAGTTCCTAAACCTATCTCAGCGAATCTTACTATGCGTTCCGTCTCCGTATGAACGACACCATAATGTAAGCGACCAAAATATTTCTTTAGTCGTGAACTAATTGGATCCGAATCTAGTGCTTTCATGATCGTAACTCCAACTACGTTATTGGGAACATACTGTGCCGAAAAAGTATGTGTGACAATTGTAGTAGATCATTTAGTTTCGCCTTTAGGTTTAGTCGCACTTCGAATATTACTGAAACGGATCAACATGTTGAACCAATTGTCCGCACCATAACACAAGGTTGCAGCAGTAAACAACCATCCTAGTAAAGCTTTATCAATGTATTTAAGCAGCAACCTAAAGAATGGAAGCACCTTTTTTATGGCCAATAAAGAACATTATTTCGATTTAGTAATTTGTAAACGGTTAATTTATTGCCCAAGTGCTATTACCTTTGAATTACCTAAAAAAACGGACATGAAAGTTGAAATCTGGAGTGACGTAATGTGCCCTTTTTGTTACATCGGCAAGCGTAAATTTGAAAAAGCCATGGAGCAATTTTCTGGCGCATCGGAAGTGGAAGTAGAATGGAAAAGCTTTCAATTGAATCCAGACCTCAAAACGGAAGCGGGTAAAAACATAAATCAGCACCTCGCCGAAGTAAAAGGTTGGTCGCTGGAGAAAGCTGCTGAGATGAACGCACATGTTACTCAGATGGCGACAGAATCAGGCCTAGACTACCATCTGGACAAAGCGGTCGTCGCAAATTCGATGGATGCGCATCGTCTTTCACACTTGGCTAAGAAACATGGCGTGCAAGATGCCTTGGAAGAATTGCTTTTTGCAGCCTATTTCACGCAGGGAAAAAACACCGCAGACCATGAGGTGCTCTTGGAAATTGGCTCCAAGGCGGGATTAGAGCGCGAAGAGATGAAGGCCGTGCTCAGTTCGGATACATACACGGAGGAAGTCAATCTCGATATTCTCGTAGCTCAACAACTCGGTGTGCGCGGTGTGCCATTCTTCGTGTTTGACCGTAAGTATGGCGTATCTGGCGCACAGCCTGCTGAAGTGTTTTTGGAAACACTCAAAAAGGCGTCAGAAATTGAAGCGAAGTAGTCCAAATGATCGACGGAGATAAGTTTTCATTATTTCTTCGTCAACGCCTTGCCAACCACTCTTTTCATGCTAAATTTAAGCCTTATGAAAAGAGTTGTATTCTTCCTTTGCCTGAGCTCAATCTACTTGCATGCGGGTGATAATCCTCCACTTGGAGCACGATCTCAAGGTATGGCGGGTTGCGGAACAGCACTTACTACCGACCTATGGGGCGTACAGAACAACCAAGCGTCATTGGCAGGAATTGAGTCTTTTCAAGCTGGAGTGTTCTACGAATCTAGATTTCTAGTTAGCGAACTTGGAATGAAAGGTGTTGCTGCTGCATTACCAACAAAGTATGGTAGTTTCGGCCTCAATGTAAATTCTTTCGGATACAGTTTGTATAGCGAGACGAAAGCTGGATTAGCCTATGCGAAAAAATTAAGTGCACGCTTTTCAATGGGCGTTCAGTTAGATTATTACAACACAAGAATCGGTGAGAACTACGGATCATCATCAGGTGTTGTAGGTGAAATCGGAATTCTAGCAGAACCAGTGAAAAACCTTTTTGTCGGATTGCATCTTTTCAATCCAACACGCACGCGACTCAGCGGAAATCTCGATGAACGACTGCCAACCATCATGCGTTTTGGAATGTCATATAAATTCTCGGATCAAGTTTTTGTAATTGCAGAAGCTGAAAAAGATGTTGACTTCAAAACTACTTTCCGCGGCGGACTCGAATACCGCCCGATTCCAGCATTCTACATTCGCGCAGGTGCAGCCGCAAACCCTGGATTAGTTTCGATGGGATTTGGTGTAGTACTTAAGAAGTTTCGTTTGGACATCGCATCATCCTTTCATTCTGTTCTTGGATTCTCTCCGTCAATGGGATTACAATACGGCTTCTAATGAAGAAAATCTTTATACTCGCCGTGTTCTCATTGATTCTCTCGACAGAGAATTTACTCCAAGCGCAAGTGGACACTACATCTAATGGAGATGATCCACTCAATCAGCAAATCGAAAATCTTTCTGAAAATGGCGGCGCAGAAGATGCAGATTACACAGCATTAACGGAGAATCTTCTATATTACAAAGAACATCCACTCAACTTGAATACGGCAACTCGCGAAGAGTTGATTGATCTTGGATTACTATCTGATATCCAAATCAACAATCTAATCACACACCGCGAACGATTTGGCGCACTCATTAGCATTTATGAACTCCAAGCCATTGACGGATTCGATCTCGCCAGCATTTACATTCTTCTTCCCTATATAAAAGTTACGGATCGTTTTGATTCTGGACATTTCACAATCAAGGAAATGTTCGCCAACGGAAGACATGAAATTGTGATGCGCGGTCAACGAATTGTGGAAGAACAAAAAGGATTTACAGATGCAGACAGCGCAACATTAGCCGATAGTCCAAACTCACGTTATCTGGGCGATCCATACCGCATCTACACACGATATCGCTTCACGTATGGCAACTTTGTGAGCTGGGGAGTAACCGCAGAAAAAGATGCAGGTGAGGAATTCTTTAAAGGTTCTCAACCAAACGGATTCGATTTCTATTCTGCACACTTTGGCATTCGAAATATTGGAGCGATAAAGTCTGCTGTTCTTGGCGATTATCAAGTGAGCTTTGGACAGGGATTAGTTGCTTGGACAGGATATGCATTCGGCAAAACTTCAGCGACAGTAAACACAAAACGCAATGCCCTAGGTATTCGGCCCTACACTTCTGTTGATGAAAACAAATACTTCCGTGGCGGTGCCGCTACAGTGAAGTTAGGCCCACTTGAAACATCTGCTTTCTTTTCATTACGCAAACGCGATGCGAACGTAGCTGAAGTAGATACGAATGGAACGGATATTGAAATTCTTGAAGTGAGTAGCTTACAGCAAACTGGATTACACAGTACACCTGCTGAGCTAGCTGACAAACACACGTTGCAGGAAATTATTTATGGAGGTAATGTCTCTTTCCGTAAAAACCGCTACGCGTTTGGTTTCACAGCCATTCATTCACAGTATGATTCTCCCTTGAAGCGCACACTCGATTTGTATAGCCAATTCGAATTTTCTGCTCAGCAAAATACGGTAATGGGTGCAGACTATAATTTTGTAGTCCGCAATTTCAATTTTTACGGTGAGGCCGCACGAAGTGCAAATGGAGGATTGGCATTTTCGAATGGTGTGCTCATCAGTATGGATCCACGACTAGCATTCACAATTCATCAGCGTTGGTTTGGTCGAGATTTTCAGAATCTCCAAGCCAATACATTTTCGGAAAGCACATTACCTGCCAACGAGCGTGCAATCTATTTCGGCATTCAAGCCAAACCGCACCGAAAAGTAATGCTCAGCGCATACTATGACCTTGTTAAATATCCGTGGATGAAATTCTCAATTGATGCACCATCCTTCGCAACAGACTTTCTGATTCAATTGAATTTCACGCCTGATAAGAAAACAGACATGTATGTGCGCTATCGGCATCGGGACAAGTTCACTAACGCCAATGACCCCGATTCCGAAATCGACTATATAATTCCTGTAGTTCAAGAGAACTGGCGTTTCAATATCTCTTACCCAGTTGGAAAATCATGGAAATTGAAAAACAGAATTGAGTACGTACAGTTTCATCCATCAAATGAAGTCTTGCAAACGGGATTGGCCATTTACCAGGATGTTACATTTAAGAAAATGGGCTCTCCAGTAGCTTTCACCGCACGCTACGCACTCTTTCAAACAGACAGCTATGACGCAAGAATATACGCCTACGAAAACGACATGCCGCTTGCGTTCTCCATACCGTCTTATTACGGAAAAGGTTCGCGTGTTTTCCTTTTGATCAACTGGGATGTCACGCGTCGCTTCGAAATCTTCTTCCGAGTAGCTCAAACTTTCTACTACAATCAAAATGTAATAAGTGAAGGATCACTTACAGAGATCCAAGGAAATCACAAAACAGAAGTGAAACTACAGGTACGCTTGAAGTTGTAAGAATCTCCTACAAGCTACTGCTTTCCGTGCAGCACATGGAAGAAACCTGTGATCGGTGTGTAAATGTAAGGTCCGGTAATTTCATAATAATAAACTCCATCACTCACGTTGGGTGTCCAGTCATTATTATAATCTAGGTTTTCGTAGATAATCGCTCCCCATCTATCGTATACTTCCAAATGTGATCGGGTGTAGTAATGCAGATTTGTGAAAACCAATTGATCATTATTTCCATCACCATTCGGCGTAACCACATTCGGCATTTCGATTGGAATACCGCCAACAACTTCAAAAGTAGAGGTGCTGGATGCAGAGCAACCAGATTGTAGATAGGCAGTAAGCGTGATGGTATAAACGGAATCTCCAATAAACGTGTGGCTCGGATTCTCAAGAACAGAAGTTCCTCCGTCTCCAAAACTCCACAGCCAACTTGTTGCTCCTGGCGTATTAGCCGTAAACTGCACCGTAACAGGCGCTACTGCAGGAGATGCGGGACTGAAAGTAAAAGTGACAAGTGGAGAACTTACAACCTCCACAATCATGAAGGATGTTGTAGACGCAGGTGGAGTTCCATTGTCTGTTCCCGTTACTGTAATAACATTGGCGCCCAAATTAGATGCTGAACCTGTGAATGTAGCAGCAAACGTAGCCGGATTACCTGCAGTATTTGTTGTAACTGTAAGTCCCGATGAAGGTGTTGTTGCAATGATGGTAGTGCTCTGCCCTTGTTCTGGTGCTAAAAATATTGCTCCCAAATCAAGTACATCTCCTTGGCAAATCCAAAGTGTATCACACACATCATCCGAGTTCACAATTGGTGGAAGATTATTCCCAGAGCCATTATTACACACATTGAAGTACAAGGTCTGATTGTCTAACCAACTCACTTGATCGGGACTCCCGAACGGACCATCATATCCAGTTCCTGGTTGATCAAATTGTCCAATCTGAATATAGTCTGTGCCATTACCGCGATTCACTCCAACCGTTGCTGGTGATCCACCAAAACCATTCGTCCCATTAGATGCATCTCCAGTAGTCCATTGCATGTCGCCATAACAAAATGCAACATTGTTCCCTGATGGTAAAATTGGATCCGATCCGTCAGTGATGATCAATTGAAAGTCATTCAGCTTGTCATCATACATCGAATAATATCCTACAGTTTGCCAGCGAACAATAAGATACGTTGGCGTTAATTTGTAATACACCAAACCGCTATTCGTTCCGCGCGTATCTACATCTGCCCAGAATGGTGCAACCATGATGAAAGTTGGATCGGGAAATGAATTCGCCGTGAATGTTCCGTAAGAAGCTCCGAAAGAAACGTTACCATTGTTGTTGATGTAAACGCTATTGATATTCGTGCCGTAAAAGCAGAACTGGAATGGCAATGCAATCTGTGGACTAGATCCATCATCGTTGCGATAATCATCTACGGGATCTCCGATGGTGAAAGGAACGAGTTGAAATGAATTGTCAATGGGAACAAGACATTCGCACAATACACTGGAAGAAACTTGCGGAGATTGACTAACACGCACAACACTGAGTGAGTCTGTCGCAGATGAACTATTCACGATTTTTTCTCCCGATCGTATGACACCTGCAGTTTTCAGGCTATCGTAATTTGCATCATTAGCAGAATGAGCGCCCACGTTAATTATCTGCGCAAAGAGCATCGTACCGCAGAAACAAAAAGCAGTTACAGATACAAGATAATTACGTGCGCTGAAATTCATACAAGAATAAACTGAGCATGTTACCAAAGATACGACAAGAGAAGTGCAAATAACAGACGCGTCCTTATGATGAACACTCAAATCTAGGATGACGTATAAGTATGGTTAACGAATAAGGTTGATACTTCCAATGAAGTCCTTCCTCAATCCGTTCATGTCCGTAACGTATAACTTATACGCGTAAGTATCTTCCTGAACCTTGTTGGAATTATACGTTCCATCCCAACCGGCGTATTTGTCTTTGGTGACATATAACAAATTGCCCCAACGATCAAAAATCATCATTTGGAATTCAGAAACGTAATCTATGCCAGAGAATACCGGAATGAATACATCGTTATTCCCATTTCCGTTTGGCGTGAATGTATTAGGAACCCACACCAGTAATTCCGGAGAAATATATAGTTCCATGTAAGCCGTATCAGGACACGCTCCGTTAGGACCCGACACAACTTGCATTACAGTAAACGCCCCTGTGTCTGAATATGTCCACACAGGACTCTGAAGGTTTGAAGTTCCGTTATCTCCGAATGCCCAGAACCATTCAATTGTTCCACCTGTTGAAAGATCAGTGAATGTAATGGTCGGATTATTCAGTGTTGCTGGCTGAGGTCCGAGCGAGAAGCCTGCTACTGGACCAGGGATTACATTGACCATGTTTGCAATGGTCAAACTGTCTTTACATCCTTGAGCAGAAGTTGCTACTAATTCTACTGAATACTGTCCTTGATCGTAAAAACAGTTCTGTGGATTCTGCTGAGTAGATGTCATACCGAATCCGAAATCCCAATTCCATGTAGCAACTGTACTATTCAATACAGTGGTTTGATCTGTAAAGTCAACACAGAGTGGAGCGCATCCGCTAAGTGGTGTACCACTGAATGCAACAACGGGCAACTCATACACCGTCACATTCTGCTGTGCCGTATCTGAACATCCGAGAGAGTCCGTTACTTCCAACCAAACTGTATACTGTCCAGGAGTGGCATATGGATAACCGGTGTTTTGTGTGTTCGCGGTATCGTTTGTTAATGCACTCATACCAAAATCCCAATGGTACTGTACAATTGGACCATTGACCGTAAGCGATCCAGAGCCATTCATCAAAACAGAATCTCCCGGACATGCTCCTACGCTCGTAAACACGGCCGTGGGCCCAGGAATTACATTCACAGCAATTAATCCGTTTGTTGCTTGCGATGGAGAACCATTATCCGTTCCCGTTATCGTAATGAGATTGTACCCAATGTTGGAATTCAATCCAACGAAATAGGCATTTAGGTTCACGGGGTTGCCCGGTGTACTTCCTACAAGAGTGAGACCAGTACCTGAAGCCGCTGCAGTAGCAGTGGTGAGCTGATTATTTTCTGGTGATAGAAACTGCGCTACAAGTTGAAGTGTATCACCTAAACACAAATCAATCGTATCACACACCATTGCCGACTGCATAATTGGCGGCAAGTTTCCACCTCCACCAGCGCTACAAACATCAAGGAAAAACTGCTGTCCATCCAACCAACTGATTTGACTTGGCAAACCGAAAGGGCCGTTGTAGTTAGTACCAGGCGCATCAAAGCGACCAAGCTGAATGTAATTCACTCCATCACCAAGATTACATCCCACTGTTGCAGGAGTACCACCAAAACCATTAACTCCCATTGAAGCGTCTCCTGTAGTCCATTGCATATCTCCATAGCAAAATGCGCAATTACTTCCAGGAGGAAGAATTGGGTCATTCCCATTGGAAATTATCAATTGAAAATCGTTGACCTTGTCCGTATGCATGGAATAATAGCCAACATTCTGCCAACGCACAATCATGTAAGTTGGTGTGACTTTGTAATACACTAGTCCGCTAGTCATTGCACGAGTATCAATGTCTGCCCAAAAAGGGGCAATCATCGAGTATTGCGTACTTGGAAAAGAGAAGGACGAGAATGTTCCAAATGCTGAACCGAACGAAATATTTCCATTGTTGTTGATGAAGGCTGTGGTCATTATTTGCCCGTAAAAACAAAATGTAAAAGGAAGATTTATTGCAGGAGACGACCCATCATCATTCCGATAATCAGGTGGGGTTCCGAATTGAAAAGGCACTACCTGAAAGGTTGCGTCGATAGGAATGATACATTGACAATTTGCGGCAGACTGCGGCGTTGGCGACGGCTGTACAATTGTACTTAGCGGAGTTACTGTTTGAGCAGCATCAATGAAATATAGTCCATTAGACAACCCACCTGCAGCTTTCAATGAATCGTATTGTCCTGGAGCAACGGGATTACCGATGCGCTGGCTCTGTGCATGCGAATTGAGCATACACAAAACAAGGACAAAACCGAGTAACAGTTTTTTCATAGTGTTCTAACATGACATCAGACCGTCGAGGGGAGACTCAAATCTGAAGGTTGCCGGCAACAGAAAACTGATCTGATTTAACATTTAAAGTTAAGAATTTTTTCCGAAGCCTTTGCCAATCAAGTCAATATCAGACAATAATTAGCTAATTACCAAACAAATGCCGTTCAATCTGACGATTTCACCGTCAAAACAAACACAAAATTCAAATCGCGCCTTTGACGGGCAATGCCTGCTTACCTTTGGCGACCGATGAAAACTATACCCTGGAAAGATCACCTTTTACACACTGCGCTAC
>Ga0114981_10000238_pt1 | contig 34411 bp, 29 predicted proteins | sample S_140806_MF_Meta_FD_87028 | JGI IMG/M metagenome (GOLD analysis project Ga0114981, IMG submission 87028) | Freshwater microbial communities from Lake Simoncouche, Canada to study carbon cycling - S_140806_MF_MetaG | ecosystem: Environmental > Aquatic > Freshwater > Lake | place: Lake...
CACAGACGACCAGGCGCGGCTGATACTCCTTGATCGCATCTCGCCACCACGCATGACCTTCCACCACCGAACCGGCCGCAGACAGCCGCGTGCCCGTCGGTGGCTCGTGCATCACCCAAAGCTGCCGTGCGGCATCGCCGTGGTCTTTGAGCAAAGTCGGCAGCCAGTAGCCATAATGCTCACCTCCGAGTGATTCGCCCTCCGAAAACGCCTCCTCCTGCCCCATCGCACACGGAAAGCCGATGACGCCGACGTTCCCGATTTCGGCGAAGGAGCCGTTCAGCCGTAGCGGAGCCGTTTCACGATGATTTTTCCACGCCGCGCGAAACTCGAACCAGTTCTCGTCCTCGTGATTGCCACGCACGAACAGCACCGGAACCGAAATCGGCCCCAACTCCACCGCACACTGCGTTGGCGTCAGTTGCCACGTCTTTCCATACGGCAACAGCCCTGTCCCATGCAGGAAGTCACCCCCAAGGATCACCACATCCGGTTTCACTTCGCCACACAGCCTCACCAGCGCCTCATAAAGCACCGCACGCTGGTGTAGATCGGTGGCAATGAGGATTCGGGAGGGCATGGGGAATTTGTTCTACCGTAATTCTGCCAAAAACTGATCTGTGACCTCATCCAGTCTAGCACGATCCCGCAAATACCGAGCCGGTGAACGTGAAACGACGACCAAAGAAGCAAGCTGTCGGTCATCGAGGGCTACGAGAGGTTTTTGATAAAGTTTGCGTGCTACGTGCTGGATTCCCATGTGACCTTCAAGGTCGGCCATGTGGCGAAAGTACAGCAACTGCCGGTCCTGGACGCTAAGGTGCCATTTCAATGAGATCCGCCAAAAAATTTGCCGCACATGCCTCCTTAGCGAAGTGGTCTCATTCAGGCCAAAATTGCCCAGTAAGACCCGTGTGACGTGAAAGTCATTTCCAGCCTCATGCTCGATACATCGGGCCAAAAAGGGCGGAATGAACGGTGTTTCTGCCAGCTGCTCCTCGACCAGTTTCATGATCTTGGGCAGACGAGGACGGAAAGAGTAAATGTCCGAGCGCAAAAACAAACCTCCCCCCCAAAAAAGAATTCCAAGCAGCATCGACAGAGCTGGAATCAGCCAGAGCAGACGACAAACTCGACGCCAAGATGTCTTCGCCGTTGCTACAGTAGAAGCTGATTGGGAGGCTTCTGACATGACGAGGAATACTGTGTTGCAGAGGCCATTGCTCGGCAGTTCAAAGCAACCAGGCTCTCCCCGTTCCCTTTGCATATGCCGGCAACTCACTGGCCTTCAGCACAAATGAAGAGGCACTGACGGCTTTCACTTTTGGCTCGTCGACTGCTTCGCGTAGCAGTTCTAGAATGTACTCTTCAGGTTCCATATTGACCATTTTAGCCTTACTTCGCACTCTTTGAAGAACTTTGTGCCTTACCCCGACCGTGAAGCATAACTCTATCTCCTCGTCCGGCTTGAGGACGTTTTCTGAAAGCTCCTTGTTTAGCTGATTGACATGGTCGGCCCTTTGATTTGCATCACTCAGTTCCTGCTCAAGTTCTTCAAGGTGGTTCATCCAGGAGTCCCATTCCAACTTGGCTGAAAAATCACCTTCCGGCGGGCCATTCACATTGTCAGGAAGTGATGCTTTAAACGCATTAATCTGAGCCTGAATGGCCGCTGGGAGGCGAGAGAGCGTTTGCATGGGCTAGACGGCTTTGGGTTGTGGTACTGTCGCCGGATTTCCCACAGTCATCAAGACGAAACCCTTCCTTCCCCGCTCTGGAGCAGGGGCCTTATGTTCCATGCTATAATCCTGGGGCGTGGAGAACAGACAGGTCCAGTATTCGACACGCTGAGCAAGTCGATCTGCGAACGGGTGCCCCTCTGGAAAAATTTGCGTGAGAAATGCGTGAGTGAAATAGCGGGACTTGATCGAAGGACCTCCGAGAAGGAGTTCGCGGGCTTGCGCTTGGGCATCAGCCGCCAAAGAATTGATCTGCTCACTATCGCAGAAATTCACCACATCAACGTCATCAGGAGACATACGCGATGAATCAACGAATGAGCCATCTATCCACTGTGCGGCAGGCACGCCAAGCCTCTCAAGCTGCGCTCGGTATTTGCAGAACCCGTCGAAGATGCGAGACCTTGTTGATCCTGCTGGAAATGTTTCCACACAGCGATCTTTGAGATCGCTCTCGCTGGCGCGATGCACTCCATCGGGAAGCAAGCCTTGGTCGTTGAAAGGTGGGAGTGGCATGGCTCAAAAATTACCCCATCTCCATCATCCGCTTCTTCTTCGGCTTGCCGGCGCTGACGAATTCGACATCGGCGGCGATGACTTTGTATTCGGGGCACATCGTGTCGGCGTCGCAGCCTTGGCCGGTGACGTTGTTCACCATGGCGTCGGGGAAGTGGAAGGTGGTGTAGAGGATGCCGGGCTTCACTTCATCGGTGACGCGGGCTTCGAGCTCGACTTCGCCACGGGCGCTGCTGAGGCGGACGCGGTCGCCGGTGCGGATGGATTTGCGCTGGGCATCGGCGGGATTGAGGGACAGGTAGTCCTGCACGACGATCTCGCTGTTGCCGGTGCGGCGGGTCATGGTGCCGCAGTTGTAGTGCTCCAAGATGCGGCCGGTGGTGAGGATGAAGGGGAACTCGGCACCGTTGGTCTTCAGCTCGGTGGACTCCTTCCAGTCGAAGTAATGGAAGTGGCCTTTGCCGCGCTTGAACTCGGTCTGGTGAAGGATTTGCGTGTCCACGCCGCCTTCTTGCACGGGCCACTGCTTGCCGTTGATGTCGAGATTGGCCCAGGTGATGCCTTTGAAGAAGGGCACGATGGCGGCGACCTCGGCGAGCACGCCATCGGGCGTGTAATCGGCCTGCGGGAAGCCGAAGCGCTGCAAGACTTCGCACATGATCTGGCCGTCGGGCTTGGTGCCTTCGAGGGGTTTCACGGCGGCGTTAACGCGCTGCACGCGGCGCTCGGCATTGGTGAAGGTGCCGCTCTTTTCGAGGAAGGAGGACGCGGGGAGGATGACGCTGGCGTATTTGGCCGTCTCGGTCATGAAAATCTCCTGCACGACGAGGAACTCCAGGCTTTCCATGGCGTGACGGACGTGATGCGCATCGGGATCGGTCTGCACGACGTCCTCGCCCATGAGCCAGAGGGCCTTCAATTTGCCTTCGATGGCCGCATCGAACATCTGCGGGATCTTCCAGCCGGGTTCGGTGGGTGTGGGTGTGCCGTAGAAGTCGCTGTAGCGTTTCTGCACCTCGAGATCGTTCATCTCAAAGTAGCCTGCGCCTTGATGTGGCTGGCAGCCCATGTCGGCGGCACCTTGGACATTGTTTTGGCCACGCAGCGGGTTCACGCCGACGCCGGGACGACCGATGTTGCCGGTCATCATGGCGATGTTCGAGATGAGCATGACCGTCTTGGCTCCCTGCTCGTGCTCGGTGACGCCGAGGCCGTGGAAGCTCATGGCGGCCTCCGCGCTGGCGTATTCGAGAGCGGCGGCGCGGACGGTTTCGAGCGGCACGCCGGTGATTTTTTCCAGTTCGGCCAAATCGAGGGCTTGGAGGCCGGTTTCGAACTCTTCCCAGTTTTCGCAGCGCTTGCGGACGAACTCGGTTTTCACCAATCCGGCATCAAGGATGCAGCGGGCGAACATGTTCAGCAGCGCGACGTTCGTGCCGGGACGGAGCTGGAGATGATGCTTGGCATACGGCACCAGCTCGATCTTGCGCGGGTCGATCACGATGAGTGGCGTACCCTTCATGATGTGCTGCTTCAGGCGTGCGCCGGTGACGGGGTGGCCCTCGGTCGGATTCGCGCCGATGACCATGATGCAGCGGGTGTGCTCGATGTCCTCGTAGCTGTTCGTGGCCGCGCCAGTGCCGAAGGACTTCTGCATGCCCCAGGCGGTCGGTGAATGGCAGACGCGGGCGCAGCAGTCGATGTTGTTCGTGCCCATCACATGGCGGATGAACTTCTGCATGAGGTAGTTTTCCTCGTTCGTGCAGCGTGCGGACGAGATGCCTGCCACCGCGTTGCCACCGTGCTCGTTTTTGATGCGAGTGAGGTTCGCCACGATGTGGTCGTAGGCCTCGTCCCAGGTGCTTTCTTTGAAGCTGCCATCGGCCTGACGGATGAGCGGCTTCCGCAGGCGATCCTTGTGATTGTAGAACTTGAAGGCAAAGCGGCCCTTCAAGCAGGTGTGCGCATGATTCACCTCGGCATCGACGGGAGCCTGGATGCTGAGCACCTGATCGCCCTTGGTGGACACGTTGAGATTGCAACCGACGCCGCAGTAAGTGCAGATCGTGCGGGTCTTCTTCGTGGCCTCGATGGACTTCGAGAAGAACACGTCACTAATAGCCGAGGTCGGGCATGCCTGCGCACAAGCTCCGCAGGAAACGCACTCCGAGTCCGCGAAGGATTGGTCGAGACCCTTGATGATCTTCGCGTTGAAGCCGCGACCATGCATCGAGAGCACATGCTGGCCCTGGATTTCATCACAAGCACGCACGCAGCGGGAGCAGTTGATGCACTTCGACAGCTCGCTGGTCATGTAAGGGTGAGAATGGTCCTTCGCACGGTCGAGATGATTCGCGCCCGCCGGATAACGCACGCCACGGATGCCCACTTTGGCCGCCACGGTCTGGAGTTCGCAGTTGCCACTCACTTCGCAGGTCAGGCAGTCCAGCGGATGGTCCGTGAGCACCAGCTCAACGATGTTTTTGCGCAGCTTCCGCACTTTCGGCGATTCGGTGAAGACATGCATGCCAGCCGCCAAAGGCGTGTGGCAGCTCGCCACCACGCGACGCGGCCCATCAGCCTGCAAAGCCACCTCCACGCTGCAAACGCGGCATGCGCCATAGGGCTCGAGCTGCGGCGCATCACAAAGCGTCGGCACAAAGCCACGTCCTTTGTGGCGGTCGATGAAGTTGAGCAGCGTTTCGCCGGACTCGAAGCGGAGCGGTTCGCCGTCGATGAAGGCGGTGAGAGTGGAGAGATCTTGGACCATGGGGGAATGAGATTGAAGAAGTTTAAACGGGATGCGTTTCTGTGGGTAGTACGGAGAGGACGAAATCGAAAAGGCGTTGGGAGGCATTCAGTGCCTCCTCGAATTCAGCCCGCTCCGGTTCGATGGGCACGTCCTCCATTGGATAGCGAAATCGTGTGGCGTAGGGCGTGATGAGCTCTGCTTCGTCAAGCCACTGGGAAAACTCAGGCAGGTGATTTGCTGCGAGCTTGATCAGCCGTTCAACATCATGCGTTTTTTCAATCGGCGCACCGGCATGTGACAGGAAGGCTTTGACGGCTTTTTCTGCTGTCTGCTGACAATGATAGATGGCCGCGTCCAGCGGGTCACCTTCACCCGATAGCCTCTTGGCGGCCTTCAAGTCGTGAGCCGCCTTGAGCAGCCATGACTGAACGAGCTTGGTATCAGTCGCGGCCATAGACAAGCCGCCCCTCCTCGGCGATTTTATGAGATAGCGAGGATATTACACCCTTGTAGAGGTCAAATGTCGCCGCAGACTGGATCAACACATCTTTTGACATGTCGATGCTGCGCAAGCATCGCCGAGCCTGCCTCAAGTGCTGGATTGATGTCTGGCTTTCATCTTCGACAAGCATGAGCAAATCCAGATCACTGTCCTCCGTCGGCTCACCCCAGGCGTAGGAGCCAAAGAGCCACACCTGCTCTGGCGCAAACTCCGCCACCAGCCGCCGTGTCGCTTCCGCGATGACAGGCTCGGCCTTCTCGCGGAGAGAGGTCGCTGTGGTGGAGCTTTCGGAGGCGATGACCATGGAGGAAGCGAGAACGGGTGTGGATGCCGAGATTGAGCAAGGATCCGACGTTCCGTTTTATTTTAACGAATTCCAGTCACTCGTGCCATCCATTTGTCTGGAGGCCCCCTTCATAAATCACTCCTCGCTGAGCTCCAAAGCCTCCACCTGGCCGAGGCGCTCGCACAGGGCGGAGATCTCGGCGGGGTCCATGACCATGAAGGCGGTGGAAAGGGCGTCGGAGAGGGCGGCGGTGGGGGCGAGGGCGTAGGTGCGGCGGTTTCTGACTGGGACGGGCTGGAAGAGCCGTGGGTTCATGATGTGCGCCCCCTGCACGGCGAAGCCGCTGCCGCTCACGGCGCGGTCGCGAAGCTGGATCTGTTTGGCTCCGTGGCTGAGGGTGAGATTCCAGGCGTCCTTGTCCGCCGGCTTGCCGAGGGCGAGCACGGTGCTGTCCCCGGCATTCAGGACGGCATTGTGGACGCCGTGCATGGCGAGCACGTCGGCGGCCTGGTCGAGGGCGTAGCCTTTGCCGAGGGCACCGAGATCGAAGATCATGCGGCTAGCGTGCACGGTGATGGTCATCTCGGCCTCGTCGAGGTCAAAGCGATGGCTGCCGATGATCTGGCGGGCTTCTTCGATGACGGAGGCATTTACATGACGCGGCTCGCCGGTGCGGGTGACGAAGAGCTCCATGAGCGGGCCGATGGTGATGTCGAAGGCCCCATTCGTCTCCGCATGCACCGCTTTGGCGAGCGAGAGGCAATCCCAGGCAGCCATGCCGAGGCGGAAGCTCTGACCGGCGTCGAGCTGGCTGAGGCGGTAGATATCGCTGCTGGCGCGGAAGCGGCTTAGCTCGTCCTCCAGCCGGGCGATTTCCTCAAAGGCGGCATTCGCGGTCTGCGCGGCGTAGGCCTCGTCCACGTCGGCCTGCGAGATGATGATCTCGAAGGTCGTCGCCATGGCATGGCGGGAATGGCGGAAGGTGGCGGACATGGGAGACGGGGGATGAACGCAGCACGTCGTGAGGACGGAATCTCATCCGTCGGAGTGTTGGAGAACTGGAGTGTTGGAGTGAGTTTCTACCACCACTCCAATACTCCGGCACTCCAATGTCTTTCCACGTTACTCCTTCGCCACGCCGTTGTTCCAGGCGGCGAACATCTCTTCCGCGGTCGGGATTTCGAGCGGGCGGACGATGCGGAAGCCGAGCCAGGTGGCGTCGGTGAGGTACCAGATGCTTTTCGGGAGCTGCGGGTCCTGCTGCTTCCAGTTTGGATCGGAGGCACGGCGGGCGGCGCTGCGGCAGAGTTCGGGATCGTCATCGTAATGACCGCCACGGGCGATGTGCGGGTAAGGCTTGGTGGATTTGGCATAGGCACGGCCATCCGCGCCGAGTTTCGAGAAGGAGTCCTCAGCATACTGGTCGAGCGTCCACTCGCAGACGTTGCCGTAGATGTCGTGGAGGCCCCAGGGGTTCGGCTTCTTGAGGCCGATCTTGGCGTATTGGAAGTTCGGGGCGTTCTCGAAGAACCAGGCGTAGTCTTTGAGGTCCTTGGCGTCATCGCCGAAGAAGTAGGCGGTCTTGGTACCGGCACGGGCAGCGTATTCCCACTCGGCCTCGGTGGGCAGGCGGTAGAAGTGACCGGTCTGGGCGCTGAGCCACTGGCAGTATTTGTTCGCCGCGTGGTGGGTCATGCAGATGGCGGGATATTTGTCGCGGCCCATGCCGAAATCCATGGGCTGGTAGGGCGGGGTGGGCTGGGAGATGAGGTCTTCCGGCTTGTCCGTGGCGGCCCACACCTGGCGGCTGCCGTCCTTGTTGCGGCCGATGTTGGTGAGCTGGAAGGGTTCATATTCATCCCAGGTGACCTCGTATTGCCCCATCCAGAAGGGCTTGATGGTCTTCTTCGTCAGCGGGCTTTCGTCGTCAGCGCGGTTCTTTTCGCCATCGGGGCTGCCCATCATGAACGCGCCACTTTTAATGACCACCATGCTGTAAGGAGCGCCGGTTTTGGGCACCTTGGTCTCGTAGGGCTTCATGTCGGCCTCTTTTTGCTCCTTCGAGGTCTGCACGATGAAGGCGTGAATCTTCTTCACGAGCTCCATGGTATCCGGGTTGTTCGTGGCGGGGCCTTTTTTCTCCTTCGCCTTCAGTTCGGCGTCATCCGGCCACGGGGCACCCTGCTCCACCCACAGCTTGAGGAAGGTGAGCTGCTCCTTGGAAAGCGGGCCGCCGCTCTTTTTCGGCGGCATCAGGTCGTCGTCATCCTCGGCGAGGGTGGCGAGCGTGTAGATGGCGCTCTTGGCGGTGTCGAAGGGGACGATGTTCGGGGCGTTTTCGCCGGATTCGAAGGCTTCCTTTTTGGTGGAGGCAATCCAGTCGCCCTTGGCCTTTTCGGGGTTGTGGCAGGAGAGGCAGTTTTCTTCCAAAAGCGGCTGGATATGCTTCGCGAAGGTGATGCGCGGGGTTTGCTCCAGTGTCACACCGGCGGGCCATTCAGCCCCTTGCTCGATCCAGGTCTTGATGACGGCGATCTGGCTCTTTTCGAGCAGGCCTTCCTTCTTCGGCGGCATCACCATATCGTCTTCAACATCGAGCAGCAGCGTCGTGTAGATGGCGCTCTTGCTGGGATCGCCGGGGGTGAGACCGGGGCCGTTTTCGTTGCCCTTTTTCATGTCTTCCAGCGTGTGCATGCGGAAGTCGCCTTTATCCTCTTTCGCACCATGGCAATGGGTGCAGGCACCTTCGAGCAGGGGCTTCACCTGTTTGACGAAGTCCACTTTGTCAGCGGAAAACGCGACCGCTGGGGCCAGCGCGGCCAGGAAAGCGAGGGAACGGAGAGGGTTGGCGGTTTTCATGGGGAGGCCGCGTTTAGCACACGGTTTCCCGCCTGTCCAATGCCGGGGCGGGGGCAGTGGAGTGATGGAGTACTGGATTGGTTGAGAATGGGTCCAGCACTCCAAAATTCCAGCACTCCACTACCCCGCGGCTGCGACTGCTTTTCGCGGGTTCTCGTCGAGGACGCGGGTGAGCTCGGCCTCGGTCATGCCGAGGTCGTGGAGGGCGTTCGCCTTGATCCGGGCGACGGTGACGGTGCTGCCGACGAAGTGGCTGCCATCGGGCGAGCGGGCGACGAGGTCCTCGCCGATCAAAATATCCCAACCGGCGAGGGTGTAGCGGCCGGGGCCGAGGCGGGCGGCGGAGATGGCATCGGTAACGAAGATCACGCGGTCCAGCCCGGTGCTGCGCAGCCAGTTTTTCAGCACAAAGAAGGGCACATGCACGCCATCCGGGATGAAGCAAAGCCAAAGGCGGTGGTGAAGGCTAAGCGCCCGCTGGATGATGTTGTCATGGCGGTGCATCTGGATGGGGCAGCCATTGCCGACATGGGTGAACATGCTCAAACCGGCATCGCAGGCCGCGCGGAGCTGGTCCAGCGAGGGATCGCAATGCCCGGCGGAGACGGCGACACGCTGCGAGGCGAGCCATGCGGTCGTTTTGCAACCCTCGTCATGCTCGGGAGCCAGTGTGACGAGCTTCGCGAGGCCGCCAGCGGCATCGAGCAGGCGCTTTGCGTCCTCGACATTGGCCGGTTTCACCGCGTGGGGCGGATGGGCACCGACGTAACCTTTGATGGGATTGATGAACGGCCCCTCGATGTGGATACCGGTGATCATTTTCTGCGCCAGCGAGTCCTTTTCACGCAGCTCCACAAGCGTGCGGATGCGCCGCTCCAAAACGGGAACTTCATCGGTGATGAAGGTGGCCAGGATGGCATCGCAGCCATCCTCGACGAGGCACTCGCAGGCGTGGTGCAACTGCTCGGCGGTGAGGCCGTCGCGGTTGAAGTCCGAGCCGGCGTAGCCATTGACCTGGAGATCGAAGGGTTTCATGGGCTGCGATGAGAGCCGGGCCTGGGACAAGGTTCAAGCGCGGAGCGTGACGGGAAGCGGTATCTTTGTCACGAGGGGACGTTGGGTGGCAAATCTGCCGTTGCGAAGTTTCTGGCGGGCCGGTAAAATCATTTCATGTCCACCGCCGTCCATCTCGATCTTGACCTGCCGGGTGATTTGATGCGCTTCAAGCTGCCCACCGGCGTCAACGAGCGTCTCTCCTCCCTGCTCGACAAGCAGGACTCAGGCGAGTCGCTCACCGATCAGGAGCGCCGCGAAGCGGAAGGCCTCGTCGATCTGGCGGACACGCTCACCTACCTCGGATTCAAAGCACGTGCCGCTGCATGAGCATCTCCGATTCACTGCGATGGCAGGTAGTGGAGCGGGCGGGCAATCGCTGCGAATACTGCGGCCTTTCGCAGGAAGGTCAGGAGGCGGTGTTTCATGTGGATCACATCCAGCCGGTGAGCCTCGGTGGTCCGACCGAGCTACAGAATCTGGCGCTGGCCTGTGTGTCGTGCTCACTGCGGAAGGCCGCCCGTGTCCATGCAACTGATCCGCTTACCGGAGAGCCTGCGGAGGTATATCATCCGCGGAATGATGTGTGGAATCTGCACTTCCGCTGGTCCGACTGCGAGATCACCGGCATCAGCCCGACTGGCAGGGCCACCGCTGCTGCTCTCACGATGAACCGGCCCATCGCGGTTCGCATCCGGGCGGAGGAAAAACTGAGGGGCAGACATCCACCTCCAGGCCAGCTTTGATCCTCAGCAAGGTCGCGCACACCGAAAGAACCCCATCCTGGCGCTTGTCTTTCTCCCTGCCTCCGCCATCCATGGGCCGAGCATGAGTTCCATAGCCAAACCGCCTGCCAAAAAAGCCGCTTCAAAGAGCGGTAAGGCCGCGCAGGCGTGGTGGACGACGCAACTCCAGAAGTGGGAGCACCTTTGGAAGGGCCAGACGGCTGAGCAGGCGGCCGCCGCAGCCACCGCGAACACGATGCTGCCTGTGCTCATCGAGGTCTTCGCGGCCTTCAGCAAACTCGATGGCAGCGTGGAGGAGGAGGACGTCGAGTCCAGCCTCGGCTACCTGCGCTATGATTACCCCGAGGCGATCTATTCGGACATGCGCCGCATCTATTTTGAGGCCTTGCAGCAGCCGCAGGATCTCGCGCAGCGGGCGAAGGAACTCGCGAAATCGCTCACTTCCGAGCAAAAGGTGCTGCTTGGCGTGCAGCTCTACCTGCTCATCTCCCGCTCGCAGCAGAATCAGCGGCAGATGGTCGAGTTCTACCTCTTCATGACGAATCTCGGCATCGCCGCCCAGGCGATCGACATCGTCTATCAGCTCAACGCGGGCGATAAACCGCCGGAGGAAGGTTTTGCCACTCGCGGAGGTCAGCCGCTTGAAACGCTGCGCATCGCCTCCACGCAGCCCACCGATGTGCTGCTGCGCTCGCTTTCCGCGGAGTGCTCCGTGGTGGCCTTCCGCTTCCAAAACATGGTGCTGCTGAAAAACACCGGCAGCGTGGACATCCTCGTCCGCAGCCGCAAGCAGCCACCGGGAGACTTTTCCCGCCTCTATCCCGGCGAGCGGGTCGTGCTCGGCGATGTCACCATCGACTTCAACGACCTCATCTCTTACTTCAACGCGAAGAAGACGCTCACCGGCACGCAGATCTACCTCACGCTCACCGAGGATGGCGATGCCGAAATTGCTCCGCAGCGTGGACGGGGCACGCATTTGCGGCTCAGCTTTGGTCTCGGCGTCACGGTGGAGGCCATCCGCAGCACGCAGGCCACGCTGAATGGCACGTTGCTCTCTGCCGGCACCGTCATCGAGGCCAGCATCGAGGATAAAATCATCGCTCATGGTGAAGTGGAGATCGCGCTGCGTGATCTGCGTCTGCGAGCACAGGAATTCGGCGGCCAGTTCCGCCTCGAAGGCAGCCGCAACACCTACCTCGTCTCCAACAAGCCCGAGCTGCTCGACGAAGGCGACATCCTGCTTTCCGAAGACACCGATGGCGAGATCCTCCTGCGCATCGAGTGCAACTACGCGCAGAAGACCGGCGTGCTGGAAGTGCTCCGTGCCTCGCGTCCGATCTACGTCGGCCAGGTGCCGGTGCGTGATCACTTCACGCTGAGCGATGGCGATACCATCACCCTCGGCGAAGGCCAGTTCCTGCGCTGCCATTTTTCGGATCGCATCATCGAGGAGGAGCGAAACACCATCCGCCAGCTCGAGGTGCGTGATTTGCAGCATCGCTTCGATGCCCGCGAGACCGCACTCGATGGCATCAGCTTCCTCGCCCGTCGTGGCGAAATGATCTGCGTCATGGGACCCAGCGGCTGCGGCAAAAGCACGCTCCTCCGCGTGCTCGGCGGTCAGATGAAGCCCCGCAGCGGCGAGGTGCTCATGAATGGCATGCCGCTCTACGCGAACCTGCCGAACCTCACGCCCTATGTGGCCTACATCCCGCAGGAGGACGCCTTTGATCCGCTGCTCAAAGTACAGGAAAACCTCGATTTCAGTGTCGCGGTGCGTTGTCCGCATTTGAAGACCGATGAGCGCCGCAAGCGTGTCGAGGCCAAGCTCGCCGAACTTGGCCTTGCCGACATGCGCAAGCGTCTCGCCGGCACGCCGCAGCAGAAATTCCTCAGCGGTGGCGAACGCAAGCGCCTCAACGCCGGCCTCGACATGATCGGCATCTCGGATGTGTACCTCTTTGACGAGCCGACCAGCGGTCTTTCATCGAAGGACAGCGAACATGTTTTGGAGATCATCCGCAGCCTCGCCCGCAACAAGATCGTCATCATCTCCATCCATCAGCCCAGCATGCGGCTTTTGAAGATGTTCGATAAAGCCCTCATGCTCGACAAAGGCGGCAAGATGGCCTTCTACGGCACACCGCAGGGCATGCTGGAGTACTTCTGGCGTGTTTATCAAACCGAGACCGGCCAGGGAAAAGCCACCGACACGCCACCGGAGAATCTCACCGCTGATTTCGTCTTCGATGTGCTCGAAACACCGCTGCGAGACATCAGCGGTGACGTGATCCAGGAACGCAGCGCCGATGGTCACCTCGTGGCCGCCCGGCGTTTCCCGCCAAATTTCTGGCGAGATGCTTATCAACGGCATCTCATCATGGAAAGCATGGCCAAGCAGCAGGCCATGCCCGGCAGCACGAACCTCATTTCGCGGCCTCATGACGATAGCGGCAGCGCCAGCCGCTTCCGCGCCGCGCCGAAGCCGCCGAAGCACACCGTGCGTGAGGAAGGCATTTTGTTTGGCACGCTGCTGAAGCGGGCCTTCCTCAGCAAGCTGCGCAACCGCACCAACCTCCTCACTACGCTGCTGGAGGCCCCGCTGCTCGCCTGGCTCATGTCCAGCGTGCTCAAATACAGCGAGGAGGAGCATTACACCTTCGCCACTGCCTTCCACATCCCGACGTATCTCTTCATGAGCCTCGTCGTGGCCATGTTCCTCGGCCTCACCAACAGCGCCGATGAAATCATCCGGGATCGTTTCACGCTGAACCGCGAGCGAAACCACAACCTGCGCACCTTTTACTACCTCTGCGGAAAGCTCATCACACTGGCCGCCTTTGCCCTCGTGCAGTGCGTGATCTATCTGCTCATCGGAAACTGGATTCTGGAGATCCGCGACATGTTTTGGGTGCATCTTTGGTGGATGTTCCTCACCTCGCTCACCGGTGCCTGCCTCGGCCTCTTCATCTCTAGCATCGTCACGGACAGCCGCACCGCCGTGAACGTCATCCCGCTCATCCTCATCCCGCAGATCATCCTCGGCGGTGCCTTGATCAAATACGAGGAAATGAACAAGAATCTCGACCTCGTCTATTCCATGAGCCGCTGGTGGAAGGAGCCCATCACCGCCGAGGAAAACCCCAGCAAGCTCAAGGTACCCTTCTTCTGCCAGTTCATGCCGCTGCGCTGGTCCTATGAAGGCGTCGTCATCTCTCAATCCAAGCTCAATCCGCTTACTCAGAACCAGGACTTCCTCGACGAGCGCATTCAAGCCCTGCTTCCGCCAAAAGGCGTCGAACTCACCGATCAGCAACGCCACGAGCTCGATATGACGAAGCAATCCCTCGCTGTCGTCTCTGGCCTCTACGCCCGCAACCCGCGTGAGATCCGCAAACGCCTCGGCAGCCTGCACGAGGCCGTCATCAGCGGCACGCTCGATGATGGCATGCTCGAATCCATGCGCAGTGAAAGCGATGCCGTCAGCGCCGAAGAAATCTATGTGAACCGCAAGGTGCTCGACCTCGTCACCAAGGCCGAGATGGAGCGTGAGGACTACCGCCGCAAAGCCAGCCCGAACGTTTTCTTCGGCACGCAGAAGGTCTACTTCGGCACGAAATTCAACACCCTCTGGATCAACAGCCTCGTCATTCTCTTCAACATCGTCCTCATCGTCGCCGCCGTGCAATTGTCCGTGAAGCGCCAGCTCACGAAGGTGTGAGGCATAAAGCCTTGAACGAGCATCACAAAGCACACCGCGAGATTGAGGCGTGAGGCGTGTTCCCCTCAACTCAGCCCTCTCCCCGCAGTTTGTCCGAGGTGTTTGAGGAAACTCTTCGCGGGGAGAGGGAGTACGCTTTCAGGTTCCTCTCCCCGCTTTGAGTATTCGAAAGCATGTTGGGGTGGACGCGGGGAGAGGTTAGGTGAGGGGAATAGCCTTCGACGGTCTGCCTTCGTTGCGGAACCGGCATACAAGGTTAATCTCAAACGGCGCTGCTTATGATCCGCTCGCAACACCCGCTTTCCGTTCCAACACCATGCCTGCCGCCGACACCACACGCCTTGTTTTAAACCACGAAACCTACGAGGCCGTGCTGCAAGGCATCATCCCGGCGGCGAAGCAGGTGCTGTGGCTCGTCACCGCCGATTTGAAGGATCTCTACACCAGCGATGGCGGGAACTTCGTGCCGCTGCTGCAAATCCTGGCCGAAAAACTCGATGAAGGTGTCGAAATCCGGCTCGTGCATGCCAAGGAGCCCGGACCGCGCTTTCGCGAGGATTTCGACCGCTTCCCGCAATTCCTCCAAAGCGACCGCTTTGAGCGCATTTTGTGCCCACGCATGCACATGAAGTGCGTCATCGCCGATGGCCGCGTGGCCTACATCGGCTCCGCCAACCTCACCGGAGCCGGCATCGGGGCCAAAGGCCAGCACCGACGGAATTTCGAGGCGGGCATCATCACCGAGGACAAGACGATGATTCGCGGCGTGATGGATTTTCTCGATGCCTTTTACCTCGGCGATCACTGCCTGAAATGCCAGCGACGCGACGTTTGCCCTGATCCCATCGCATGAAAGCACTCATCACCGGCGGCGAGGGCGATCTGGCCCATCACATCCGAGCGGAACTCGAATCCGCCGGCTGGGACGTGCTCGCTCCCGGCCGCGATGAGCTCGATGTGCTTCAACCGAAGGCCTTCTTCGCTCAAATCGACCGCCTTGACCTGCTCGTGAACAACGCCGGCATCTTTCGCGATGCGCCGCTGGTCAAAATGACCGATGAAGACTTCGAGGCCGTGCTCGATGTGAACCTCAAAGGAGCCTTTCTTTGCACCCAGGCCGCCCTGAAGCTCATGAGCCGCCAGCGTGAAGGTCACATCATCAACATCGGCTCCTACTCCGCCCTCAGCGGTCCCGCCGGTCAGGCCAATTACGCCGCCGCCAAAGCCGGCCTCATCGCCCTCACCCAGTCCACCGCCAAGGAATACGGCCCTCGAAACATCCGTGCCAACTGCCTCCTCCCCGGCTTCCTCGAAACGAAGATGACGCGGCACCTCCTCGAAGACGCCGCGTGGAAGGAGAGCCTCCTCTCCCAGCACACCCTCGGCCGCCTCAACACTCCGCAAGACGCCGCCCGCTTCATCCTCATGCTTCACGCGATGCCTGCGGTCAGCGGCCAAGTCTTTCAGCTCGACAGCCGCATCCATCGCTGGACATGATCACTTCACATATTTCTTCAGATCACGCATCGCGATCACCGTGCAGCCTTCATCTTTGAGATGCTGCATGTAGCTCTCGAACTTGGCCGGATCAGTGTTCACCCATGGATGCTTGATGTCCGGCACGCCGTGAAAGGTCATCACCGCGATCTTCCCATCCTTCGCCTGTGCCACGGCGGCTTTGAACTGCTCCAGCGTGCTGTCCGGCTTGCCATCGAAGGCTTGTGGCATGAGCAACGGATTGTCCGTGGCCGGATCGAAGGCCTTCGCGCCACCGGCGCGGGCAAAAAGGTAGCCACGTTCACTGAGCAGCTTCGCGGCGGCCTCGCTGGTGGCATAGCCGGGGTAGCAAAAGCTCACGGGACGCAGGATGCCGGCCTTGGCGCACTGCGTTTCGATGAACTCCACATCAGCCGCCAGTTGCTCCGGCTTCTGCTTTGTCACACCCGCATGCTTCCGCGTGTGGTTACCGATCTCAAAGCCATCCGCATGCAGCGCCTTGATCTGCTCCCAGGTCATGTAGTTCTTCTTATCCACCAGGAACTCAAAACCCTCCGTGATGAAGAACGTGGCCCCAAAGCCATGCTTCTTCAGCAGCGGTGCCACATAGTTCGCCTGACTGGCCACCGAGTCGTCAAACGTGAGCACCACCAGCTTGTCCGGCACCGGATCAGCGTGCAGCGTGGTGGTGAGGAGCAGGGCAAATAGAAGGCGTTTCATGCGGGCGGAGGGAACGCGGCGGATGGGGCTTTCTCACACGTCGTGTCTCGGCATCCAAAAACGCGCCAGCAAGGTAGCCATCTCGCTCCGCGAGATGAGCTGAACGCGTGGCAAGCTCACTGGTTGGCGAGCTGGGAGATTCTTGTGAGCTGGCGAAAGCCTTGTGCTCATCTCGACGGAGCGTGATGGCTACTTTGCTTCGCCAGTTCGTAGCGTTTTACTTCCGCGCTTGTTGAACCGCTTCGATGGATTTCTCGATGTTCGTCTTCCACACGCCTTGGAGCTTTTCGAGTTCGGCGCGGTTCAGGGTCTTCAGGGCTTCATCAAACTGACCGCGACGTGTCTGGATGCGGGCGATGCCTAGCAAGGCGGAATACTCGTCGGCGCCGCCGAGGCGGGTTTTGCCTTCGAGAATGGCTTCGTAGGCTTCAAGGGCTTTGGAGTCGTCTTTGAGGTTGGTTTCGCGGTTTTGGGCGAGGACGAGGAGCACCGTTTCGCGGGTGCGGAGGTCGCCGATAAAGCCCAAGGCGGCGCTGAGGTCGGTTTCGGCTTTTTCGCCGTTTTGGGCGATGGTGTGGGCGCGGCCGCGATGATGCAAACCATCGCCACGCTTCCAGAAGGGCCACTTGCTGATGTCTTCGGCTCCGAATTGCTGCACGACTTCGGGCGCTTTGAAGTTGGCGAGTAGGTTTTGCATCTGCGCGGTCTTGCGGACGGCTTCGATGGGGATCTGGTCGATGAAGGTGGCTTTTTTGTCGAGCAGCGCGGCTTGTTCGAGGGCGGCGGACTTTTGGAAGTCGGAGAGCTTGCCGGAGGCGAGGGCGAGGAAGGGCTCAGGTTGGCGTTTTTGCGCGGCGTCGCGGTAGGCGATGACGAAGTCGGTGACGCTGGGATCGGCGTCGAATTGATGCGAGCGACCGTCGTAGAAGTGGGCAAACTTCATGGGTTCGTGGAAGCCTTCCGTACCGGTGGGCGAGAGGGCGCTGAGTTCTTGGCCGTCTTCGCGAATGCGCTGGCGACAGAGGTTGATGTGCCAGGGCAAACTTTGAGTGGGGTGGCGGCCAATGACTTGATGCAGCGGATCATTTTCATCCTGTGTGATGGGGATGCGGATTTCCACGGTCCAGTGATCGTCGGCGATCTGGGTGGCAACTTCGGCTTTCGAATCCCAGCCGAACCACTGACTGCGCGGCGCACCTCGATCGAGATCAACGACGTGACCGGCGGGACTGATGGCGATTTGATAGTAGGAATGCGTTTCGGTGGCGAGTTCGATCTCGATGGCATCGCCATGCCAGATGGCTTGGTCGTCGTCGCGTGTAGAAGCAGAGTGAGGCAGTGCTTTAGCCTGCCCCACACGATTCACAGAAGGCAGGCTAAAGCTCTGCCTCACACTTTCCTCGCAGCGGATGGCGAAAACGAGGTCGTTGCCCTGCCATCCGGCTTTGAAGGAGGTGCCAAAGGTGGGCGTGCGACCGGTTTGCAGCTCGCGGAACTTGCCCGTGGCGGCTGCGGGGCAGTTTTGCCAATATTCGTCATCGAGCTTGCCATCGATGACGATGCCCTTCGCTTCACCGACGAGACGCACGGTGGGCACGCGGCCGCGTTTTTGGCCGAGTTGCTGCGACTTCATGCGCAGGCCTTTGAGGAAGTCGTCGATGAGGGCGAGGCGTTTGCCAAACACGCTCGCGGCATCGGTTTTGGCCTTCGCTTTCTCGAGAAGGGCGAGAGCTTCGTCGGCTTTGGCCTTGTCCACATCCATCACCTTCCAGTTGGCTTCGCAGAAGGTGAAGAAGGTATGCATCTCGCTCTCAGCAGGGCCGTAGAAGAGGCGGCAATACTCACGAAGGGCTGCGGTTGGCTCGTAGCCGGGCCAGTAAGCGCGGGCGGTGAAATAGACAAGGAAGTGATTGTAGCCGATGCCCACTTTATCGAAGTCGTTGCGCACAGTGAGCCAGATGTCCTCGCCCTGTGACATGCCCTTGGTGGCGATCACCGTGTCGCCCATCGATTTCGAGGCAAAGGCGGGCAGATACCAGCCGCGATCGGTGAAGGGATAGTTTTCGAAGTTGATGATGGGGTTGTCGGTCTTTTTCGCCCAGGCGGCACGCAGCGCTTCTGGTGCAGCTTCGCCCTCGGCTTTGGAGGCGGCGATGTTCATCGGGCGACGGCCACCGACGATGCCGACGAGCACATTGGGCTCCAGTTTGTCGATCTTCAGCGGCGGCAGGGTATAGACGCCATAGGCGCAGTTCAGCACCTTTGCGTTCGGATGCGTTTTGCCGACCTCCTTGGCCACGCGATTGACGAAGTCCCACACATAGTCGCTGAGCAGGCCGCGCTCGATGCGCTCGGGCGAGTCCTTGCCCTTGCACCTCTCGCATTGGCAGATGGAGGTGTAACCATCGGGCGGCATGATGGAGACGCTTTCAAGCTGGAAGGTGTCGAGTAGCGCTCGCGCATAGCGCACGGTCTCGCGGAAGAGTTCATCGTTCGAGTAGCAGAGCTGGCACTTGGAATCGCCGGCCTTGAAGTCGGGCTTGCCGCCGTAGATCGCAAACCACTCGGGATGGGCGTCGAAGACGGCCTGACGGTTCGTCATGTTCGCCATGCCGTGGGCGATTTGCAGGCGCTCGTCATTCCGGATGCCGAGCCGCATGGCCCACAGCGCGGAGTCCGGCCCGCAGGTGGCGAAGCGGAAATTGAACTGCCGCAGTGCAAAGTCGGGCTTCACGGTTTCGTCGAGTTTGGGCAGCTCGATGGTCTTCATCGCGGGCAGCACCTCGCCGAGTTCGCCGGGCAAAAACCAGCGTGCGCCGAGTTTTTGCAAAAAGCCGCTCACCGCATTGAAGCTGCCACGTTCGTCGAGACCCCAGACTTCGAGCGTTTCGCCATCCATCGTGATTTTCGTGCGGTGCTTATACAAACCGGGATTTGGCAGCCCATACGGTGCTCCGACGATCGTTTCCCACTCGGCCTGCGCTCGCGGGATGTCACCATTGTTTCGCGCAAACGGCCCCACAGGTTCGAAGTCCGCATCATCGCCGATCAGCGCCATCCAATCTGCTCCCGTAGCGATGCGATACGCGCCCTCTTTGAGTCCCTCCGCCTTCACTGGCGAGTGCGCACTGGCTCCGATGAACACTTTGACCGCTTTCCCTGAAGGCTGCGTGACGATGGGCAACTTCGCGCCGCTGATCTTCTCGATCTGCTGGCGAAACTCATGCGCAGCGACTCGCTGAGTGCGCGTGGGCTTGTCGCTGATGATGATTTCGGCACAAGCCTGGCCATTTTCGACGAGGAGAGGCTGGGCGAAGGCACTGGAAGTGAGCAGCAAAAAGAGAAAGAACCGATGCATGTGCTCAAAACGACAGACAGATGAGTTTCAAGCACCCAAACCCCACGTTGCCTCAAGAACTTCTCATGATTGACCCGCCGGAAGTCGACGGCAAGATCACGCATGCCCGCGACCGTCGCCGCCATCTACATCAGCCCATCCGCCACCGTGCTGCCGCAGGCGGTGACTGAGGCGGAGGCTTGTGCGCATCGCGGCCTCGTCGGAGATCGCTACTTTGAAGGCGGCGGCACATTTTCGGATTGGGAACCGAAAGGCCCAGGCCGTGAACTCACGCTGATCGAAAGCGAAGTGCTCACCGAGATCGGCCTCAGCGCCGCCGAGGCACGACGAAACATCGTCACCGCAGGCCTGCGACTGAACGACCTCGTCGGAAAGCGCTTCCGCATCGGCACAGTGCTCGTCGAAGGCATCCGCCTGTGTCCACCGTGCGCCCACTTGGACAAAGTGACTGGCAAATCGCTGCTGAAGCCGCTCGCCGACCGCGGCGGCCTGCGAGCGGACATCTTGAGCGATGGGGTGATCCGCGTGGGCGATGCGATCACTTGCATCGCCCCTTGATCAAAAGGCCTTCGCCATGCGCACCACGGGCAGGGTCAATCCATTCGCCAGCGGCACCTCGTCGCGTTCCTGCACGCTGTAACCAGAAGCCGCGTAGAGGGGCTCACCAGCGAGCGTCGCCACCATGACCGCACGCCGAAAACCGGCGGCAGTCAGCGCGGACTCGCAAGCTGACAAAATCATCTTCCCGATGCCGCGTCGCTCCCAACCGGGTCGAACAAAGAAGGCGCGGATGCGTGCAGGATCGTGAGACGGATCGAGCGTGTCATCTTCGACAACGCGGTGGCGGTCACCACCAAACACAGCGCGGCGTCGGCTCCACCCCCCGCACCCCACGATCTGTCCGTCCCGTTCGACGACGAAGTAAGTCCCGTCCTGAATGAGCTGGGCATCCACACCAAAAACGGGACCCAATGCGGCGTCCATTTGCGCGGTCGAATAATAGGAGGCCTGCAAGGCAAAGACGGACGCAGGAATGAGCTGCTCCAGCGGCGGGACGTCTTGCATCGTCGCTAATCGGAGGGCGAAAGTCGCGGTCATGGGATGAGTAGAATCAAAAGCCTGCCTTGACGCAAGTGGGATCAACCGGTGTTGTCTCGCCGCCACACGCCAAACAATGAACGCATCCGTCCTCACGCTCGAAGCCGATCTCAGCCGCGAAGACCACGCTGCGGATACCCTGCGTCTGCTGGATGCCTATTCAGCCGATCCAATGGGCGACGGACATCCTTTGTCCGATGCCGCGCGTCGCGATCTCATCCCCGGTCTGCGCCAGCATCCCACGACGCACGTTTTTCTGGCTTACGCCGATGGCGAGGCGGTGGGGCTCGCGATTTGCTTCCTCGGCTTCTCCACCTTCGCCGCACGGCGGCTGCTCTACATCATGGACTACTTTGTGCAGCCCGCGCATCGCGGTCGCGGCATCGGCAAACGCTTGATGGACACCATCACGGCCCGGGCACGTGAGCTGGGCTGCTGCCGTCTCACGCTCGAAGTGCAGGAAAACAACCACCACGCGCGTCACATCTACACCGCCGCCGGATTTGAACAGGCCGTCTATGTGCCGGAGGCCGGTGGAGCACTCTGCATGCACAAACCGCTTTGATCTCATGTCCACCTTCGCTTCAACGCCCTCGCCGCCCTACTACGCGGTGATCTTCACCTCGCAGCGCACCGAGGGCGATCAAGGCTATGGAGACATGGCGGATCGGATGGTGGAACTCGCCGCCGAGCAGCCCGGCTTTCTCGGCGTGGAAAGCGCACGCGGCGCGGGCGGCTTTGGCCTCACGGTGTCGTATTGGGAGAGCACGCAGGCCATCGCAAACTGGAAGGCGAACGCGGAACACCGCATCGCTCAAGAGACGGGCAAGACACGGTGGTATGCCGATTATCAACTGCGCATTGCCAAGGTGGAGCGGGCGTATGGAAAAACTCATCCGACCTCTTATGAATAGCGTCATCGAACTTCCTTTTAACCAGCATGTGGGTCTGCAAATCGCGGATGATCCGGCGAAGGTGCTGCAACTGCCCGCCGGACCGCAGTATTTGAACCATCTCGGCACCGTGCATGCCAGCGCACAACTCGCTTTGGCGGAAGCCTCCAGCGGTGAGTTCCTGCTGCGGGCCATTGGCGACCTGACGGGCATCGTGCCGGTGGTGCGGCGCTTGGAGTCGAAGTTTCGGAAGCCTGCTCATGGTCAGCTGACTTCCACCGTCTCGCTGCCGAATGGCATTGAGTCGGTGAAGAACGAACTCTCCACCAAAGGCCGGGCCATCGTGAGTGTGGTGGTCGAACTGCACGACGAAACGGGCGCGCACACGCTTTCCGCCTCGGTGGAATGGTTCATCACGCGTGTGGCGGAGAAATGAGGACCCTGCGGCGCGTTTGAATGACGCATGAAAGCTGTCTTTGCCGTCCTTCTCGTCCCTTCGGTCCTTTTCGCCGCGACCACACCCGCGCCGAAACCGAAGCCCGCATTCCAATACGAATCCGGCGGCATCAAGGTGAGCATCCCCACCGCCAACGAGCCACGCGTGAAGCAGTTCGGGGCGGAGTCGATCCAGGCGGCGGTGAAGTATCTCGAAGACGGCGCGGTGTGCTGGGTGCGTGAAAAAAGCTGCGTAAACTGCCACACGACGGGGCCTTACCTCAGCGAGCGGCCCGCTTTGATCCCGCAGCTTGGCAAACCGAGCGAGGAGATCGTGGCGGACTTCATCGAGTTCGTGCCGAAGGAGATCAAAGAGGTAAAGGAGACGGCCACGAAGAGCGGCTACAAGCACATGCCGGGCGCGTTTTCAGCCGTGTGGCGCTCGCTGGGCCTCGCGGAGTGGGACAAGCATGTCACGGGCAAAACCTCTGAGCACACCGAGCGGTCGATTCGCGACATGTTTGAGCGTCAGGCGGCCAGCGGAGCCTTCGTGAGCCACGGCGAGGTCGAAATCCCGCACATCACAACGGACTTCGAACTCTCGCTGCAAGCCGTGCGCACCATCACGGCGGCTCCTGGATGGCTCGCGGGCCTCAAGGACGAAAAACTGCTCGCGAAGGTCGAAAAGCTCAAAACTTGGCTGCGCAGCGCAGAGCCGAAAAATGACTGGGATCGCGTCTTGAGCCTGCAACTGGCCTTTTACCTCCCGGAGCTCGTTTCCGCCGAAAAACGTGATGCGGCGCTGGAGCTGCTTTCCTCCAAACAACACGCCGACGGCGGCTGGAGCACGCGCGACTTCTCCGCGCTGAACGACTGGCACTTTGAAGTGAGCGAAACCGTCCAAAAGCTCATCACCGGCCTCCCCGATGCCGCGAAGCCGGAAAGCGATGCCTACATGACCGCCTTCGCAGTTGTGTTGATGCGCCAAAGCGGCGTGCCGGCAAAAGACGAGCGCGTGCAGAAGGCGGTGGCATGGTTGAAGAAGGAGCAGCGAGTCTCGGGCCGCTGGTGGATGCACTCGCTCTATCGCGGGAACTACCATTACATCACCTACATCGCCACCTGTCAGGCGCTGAAGGCGCTGGCGCTGTGTGAGGAACTGCCTGCGCTGGGTGCGGAGTAAGAAGCCAGGCCTCGCGAGACGTATTGCTCCTATGCTGCACCGCCCACCACACACGCCTTTCCTTCGCCGAGACATTCTCGGCGGGCTGGGCAGCATCGCGATGGCATCCATGCTGCGAGCAGAGCAGGGCTGGCAGCCGCCAAGCGGCCTGCCGGTGATCCCGCAGAGGGCGAAGCGGGTCATCTGGCTCTTCATGCGCGGCGGCGTGAGCCACATGGAGAGCTTTGATCCGAAGCCGATGCTCACGAAGTATGCCGGCAAGTCCATCGGTGAGACGCCCTTTGCCAGCGTGCAGGACCCCGAGAAACTCAAAAAAGTCCGCGTGGTCGTGGTGAACGATGCGAACGGCAAGCAGCGCAATGTGATCTATCCGCTGCAAACCGGCTACAAACGCTACGGCCAGTGCGGCGTGGAGATCAGCGATTGGTTTCCGCACATCGGCTCATGCGCGGATGAGATCGCCTTCATTCGCAGCATGTGGACGACGGATGACAATCATGGAGCGCAAGTGCAGTTTCACAGCGGTCGGCACATGCTGGAGCCTCGCGTGCCCACGCTCGGTGCCTGGGTGACCTACGGGCTCGGCTCCATGACGGAGAATCTGCCATCCTTTGTGAATATGGGCCCGCGTTACTTCGATGTGCGCGATGGCCATTACCTCGGCCCGGCGTTCGACGCCGTGAACCTGAAGGTCGATCCGAAGAACCCGCTCACCTTTGCCTCGCCGGAGTTTCAAATCGGCCAGGGCGAACAAGCCGCGCAGTTCGATCTCATCCACCGGCTTAATGCCCTCGCCGCCGAGCAATATCCGGGGGACAAAACGCTCGCAGCTCGTATGAAGAGCTATCAGCTCGCCTTCAACATGCAGACCGCCGTGCCGGAGACGATGAATCTCGACAGCGAGAGCGCCGAGACGAAAAAACTCTACGGCTTCGATGACAAAGCGACTGGTCCCTTTGCCCGCCAGCTCATCGTGGCCCGTCGCCTGGCGGAGCGCGGGGTGCGCTTCATCCAAATCCAGCATGGCGATGGGGCCGCGGGCGCATGGGACTCTCATTCGGGCCTGAAGAAGAATCACACCAGCCTAGCACAGCAGGTCGATCAGCCCATTGGTGGCCTGCTGAAGGATCTCAAGCAGCGCGGCATGCTGGATGACACGCTCGTGGTCTTCGCCACCGAATTTGGCCGCACGCCGGGCACGCAAGGCAGCGATGGCCGCGACCATCATCCGTATGGCTTCAGCGTGTGGATGGCCGGCGGCGGCATTAAGGGCGGCACGATTCATGGCGCGACGGATGAACTCGGCTTTCACCCCATCGAGCACCCACACTACGTCACCGATGTGCATGCCACCATTTTGCATCTCCTCGGTCTGAACCCGCACCAGCTCGAAATCCCCGGCCGCAAGCGCCTGGAGCGGGATTTTGGGCATGTCATTCGGGAAATTATCGCGTAATCAAATCACCTCCATGAAACTGCTCTCCACACTCTTCGCCCTCACTGCAACGGTCACCTTTGCCGCAGATCATCCAGACGCGTCGAGCTGGAAGGATTTGTTCACCACCGATCTCTCGAACGCGGTGGATGCCTCCGGCTGGCAGTTTGACGGCAAAGAACTCGTCGCCAAGAACCATGACACACTTTGGACGAAGGAGTCGTATGGCGACTTCATCCTCGATCTCGAGTTCAAGGTAGCAAAGGAGTCGAACAGCGGCGTCTTTCTGCGCAGCGGCGACATCAAAAACGTGCTCGCCGCGTTGGAGATCCAGGTCCACGAAAACGCTGACGGCAGCAAGTATGGCATGCTGGGAGCCATCTACGACGCCATGCCGCCCTCAAAGACCGTCGGCAAGCCCGTGGGCGAATGGAATCGCTACACGATCACCTGCAAAGGCCCGCAAGTGACGGTCGTCCTCAATGGCGAAACCATCATCGACGCGAACCTCGACAACTGGCCCGAGATCGGCAAGAACCCCGATGGCACGCCGAACAAGTTCAAGAAGGCGCTCAAGGACTTCGCCCGCAGCGGCCCGATCGGCCTCCAGGGCCTTCACGGCAAGGCGCAGGCTCCGGTGTGGTATCGAAACCTGAAAATCAAAGTGCTGGAGTAAGCTCAGGCGATCAGCTTGTCGATCACCTGCCCGCCGATCTGGCTTAGCTGCTTGAAGCGGCCGCCGTGGTAAAAGGTGAGCTTGTTGTCATCGAGGCCGAGCAGGCGAAGCAGGGTGACATGCAGGTCACGCACATGATGCACCTCTTCGATGGCCTCCATGCCGCGATCATCGGTGGCACCAATGGTGTGACCGGCTTTGCAACCACCACCAGCCATCCAGATGGTCATCGCCTTGGGGTTGTGATCGCGGCCATAGGCGGTGCCGCCGCGCACGCCATTGTCCGGTGTGCGGCCGAATTCGCCGCACCAGACGATGAGCGTGTCATCGAGCAAGCCGCGCTGTTTGAGATCAGCGATGAGCGCGGCAATAGGCTGATCCACCTGCCGGATGAGATTCCCATGCGCCCGCTCGATGTAATCGTGGCTGTCCCAGGTGCCCGCGTAGAGCTGCACAAAACGCACGCCTTTCTCGACGAGCTTCCGGGCGAGCAGGCACTTCCGACCAAAGGCATCCGTGGCATCCGTGCCGATGCCGTAGGCTTCCTTGGTCTTCGCATCTTCCTTTTCGAGACCAATGACCTCTGGCACCTGCATCTGCATGCGGAAGGCGAGTTCATAGTTGTTCATGCGGGCTTTCAACTCGTCATGCCATGGGTGCTCCTCGGCATGTTTGGCGTTCAGCTTGCCTAACAAATCCAGATTAGCCCTCTGATGCTCCGGTGTGATACCTTGCGGCGGCTGGAGATCGAGGATGGGCGATCCTTTGGCTCTCAGTGCGGTGCCCTGGAAGTGCGCGGGTAGGTAGCCATTGCCCCAATTGGCGCTGCCGCCCTGTGGATAGCTGATCTCCGGCAGCACGATGAAGCCGGGCAGGTCCTGATTCACGGAGCCGAGACCGTAATTCACCCAGGAGCCAATCGCCGGATCGCCACCGAAGCGATTGCCGCAGTTCATTTGATACATCGCCGTGGGATGATTCACCGAATCGACCTGGCAGCCTCGGTAGAAGCAAAGCTCGTCCGCTACCTTGGAGAGATGCTGCCACGGCTCGCTCATCCACGCGCCGCTCTGGCCGTGCTGCGCAAACTTGAAGGGCGACTTCACATAGTAGCGCTTCCCGCTCTCCATCGCGGACTTCATCTTCCCTTCGCGGGTGAACTCCTTGAGGTGGAGCTTTTCGAGCACGGGCTTCGGATCAAAGCAGTCGATGTGGCTCGGCCCGCCTTCCATCATGAGGAAGATGCAGTTCTTCGCCTTCGCAGGCACCATCTGAGGCTTCGGTGCGAGTGGACTTTTTTGCTCAGCGGCAAGCAGGGAGGTCAAAGCCACGCTGCCGAGCGAGGTTCCGAGTCCATACACGAACTCACGCCGCGTGGGCGCATGCAGCGCTCGCGATCCAGCACAGGGGAAAAAAGGGGCGTTCATGGCCTAATAGAGGTAAGCGAATTCGTTCGAGTTCAGCAGCACGAGGCAGACATCGGCGAGGGCGCGGGTTTTGGCATCGCAATCGGCGGGTTGGAGGTCGGGGACGAAGTCGGTGTAGCCGGGGAGTTTTTCCTGGAAGCTGAATTTCTCGCCGGTGTTCTCTTCGACGGCGTCACGGCGGATTTCGAGAGGTGGCTGAGTTTTCGCGAAGGTGAGCGTGGTTTGTTTGGCGATCATCTGCTGCCAGTGGGCTTCGCAGGCGGCTTTTTCGTCGGCGGTGGGTTGGCGGCTGTAAGCGAGAGTGAAGACGCGGACGATGGGATCGGCGGCTTTTTCCTTCAAAACGCGGTTCGCGAGAGCGAGGGCGCGGTCGTAGCTGGCTTGGCCGTTGAAGAGGCTGAAGACTTGCGGTGTGACGGTGGAGACTTCGCGGGCTTCGCAGGAGAAATCGGGCGCGGGTTCGTTGAAGACCTCCATGAAGGGATCTCGCAGGCCGCGAATCTTGAGGGCGTAGAGGCTGCGACGATGGCGCTGCTGTGGCAGCGGATTGGGCACCCAGGCGGAGGCGAAGGTGCCCATGACCTGACGTGGCTGCATGGCGACTTCGATGTTGATCTCGGGGCGGTTCGGGATGCCGCCGAGAGTGGGATTGAGTTCGCCGGTGATGCTGAGCATGGCATCGCGGAGTTCTTCGGCCATGAGGCGGCGAGGCGTGAAGGTGGCGTAGGACGAGTTTTCTGACTCGTCGGTTTTGGAACGAGTTGGAAAACTCGTTCTACGATACGCGGCACTCGTCATGATGAGGCGGTGCATCTCTTTGATGCTCCAATTCTTCTCCACGAGCGTGGCGGCAAGAAAGTCGAGCAGTTCGGGATGCGTGGGCTTCTTGCCGGTGCTGCCGAAGTTGTTCGGATTGCCGGCGATGGCTTGGCCGAAGTGCCAGAGCCAGAGGCGATTGACGAGGGTGCGGGTGGTAAGCGGATTGTCTTTGCTCGCGATCCATTTGGCGAGCGCAGTGCGGCGGCCTTCGATGGCTTCGGGGAACTCGACACTGCCGAAGATGGAGAGCACGCCGGGTTTGACCTTGGCGGTGGGTGAGAAGGGATCGCCGCCGCCAAGGATGGCGGTTTGTTCGAGCTCGCCGTTCTTCATGCGATCACCGGGCATGCGCAGCGGCTGATAGACGGTCACCATCGGGATGGTGACGCCATTATAGACGCTGAAGGCGTAGGGCTCGTAGCGCTCCATCTCCCATTTGAGGCGTTCTAGACCTTTGCGGGCGACGCGTTCATTGCCGAAATCCTCCGGCTCGAAGCCGACGAGCTTGGGCGGAAAGCTGTCTTCCGGCAGACCTTGTTTGGTGAGGATTTGCCGTGCGGTGCCGAAGAGATCGGAGAAGCCCTTTTTGGGGTTCTTGCCGCCGCCTTTCTTTGCCTGGGTCACAGCGGCATTCCATTTCGCGGAATCGAGTTTTTTGTCGGCGAGCCACTTTGGGGCATTTTGGAGCAATTTGTCATCGAGACGCTGCAAAACGGCCATGTGCTCGGCGCGACGAGTTTCGAGGTGTTTTTTCTCCTCGAAGCCAGCGGTGTTTTCTTCCTTCAAAAACGGTGCTTCACGCTCGGTGAGCTGCGTGGTGCTGAAGCAGGCCTGCATGGCGTAGTAGTCATGCGTGGGCACGGGATCGAACTTGTGATCGTGGCAGCGGGCGCATTGCAGCGAGTGTGCGAGGAAGGTCTCGCCGACGCTGTTGGTGACATCATCGAGGAAGCGCTGGCGGGCGACTTTGGCGACTTCCATGCCGGTGAGTTCCCACGGGCCCATGCGGAGGAAGCCGGGGGCGATCAAGAGTTCGGAGTTTGGAGTGATGCGGGCACTCTTGCCCGCAGAAGACGCATCATTGCGGGCAGGAGTGCCCGCATCACTTTCAAGGAGTTCGTCCCCGGCGATTTGTTCGCGGATGAATTGGTCATAGGGTTTGTCGGCGTTGAAGCTGCGGACGACGTAGTCGCGGTAACGCCAAGCATTGCCGCGTTCGTAGTCGTTGGCGAAGCCGCTGCTGTCGGCATAGCGGACGACATCGAGCCAGTGACGGGCCATGCGTTCGCCATAGTGGAGGCTAAAGAGGAGTTTATCGATCAGGGTGCCGATAAGATCCGTCTGATCGGACGGATTGGACCGATCATAAGCTGTGGCGAAGGCTTCCACCTCTTCCGGCGTCGGCGGAAGCCCCGTCAGATCAAAGGTGGCGCGGCGGATGAAGGTGCGGGCATCAGCGGCAGGCGCAGGATCTTTGACGGCGAGCAGCTCATCAATGGGATGAACCGAGGGCTGATTACTGAGCACTGGTTTTTTCACGGGCTGATAACCCCAAAGCGACTCCGGTTTGTATCGCCGATTCGCCCACTCGGGTGATAAAGCGCCGACGACCTTCACGGTGATGCCATCCTCGGCGCTCCACTTCTCGGCGCTGGCTTTGGCGATGACGTTTCGCTTGGCTTCATCAGGCCATGGAGCACCGCTGGTGATCCATTCCTTGATCCACGCGAGCTGCTCGGGCTTGAGTTGATCAGCTTCCTTCGGCGGCATTGGTTCCCAATCCTCGTGCTGGCGAGTGGAAGCGAGGTAGAGCGGGCTTTCGTCGGGCTTACCGGGCACCAGAGCTTTCGTTTCGCTCTCGCCGCCTTTGGTGGCGCTTTCGTATGTGCGCATGTCGTAGTCGGCCTTGATCTTCTTCTCATCGTTTCCATGGCAGGCGAGGCATTTTTCCTGAAACAGCGGCCACACGCGGCGAACGAAGAGTGATTCGGCATCCTCCGCATGCAACGTGGAGGCGATGAGGGCGAGCAGGCAGGCGATGCGGGTGAGCATGATCTGAGAACGCGACAACCTCCCTGACATTTCGGGTCGGATTAGACGAGTGGCAGATTTGGATCCACTTCGGCCTCCAGCGAGGAGCTTTGGCCGAGCTTGAAACGCTGAGCGGCAGCAAAGGCGATCATGCCGGCGTTGTCCGTGCATAGGGCGGGCTCCGCGAGGAGAAGTTCGAGACCGGCTTTTTTGCAGCGAGCCTGCAAAGCGGCACGCAGGCCGCGATTGCAGCTCACACCGCCACTGACGGCCACGAGCTGACTCTTCGTGAGCTTGGCGGCGAGAACCAGTTTTTCGACCAACACCTCCACAATGGCGGCCTGCACGCTGGCACACACATCGGCGAGGGTTTGGTCGTTCTTCAAATCAATCCGAGGCAGCTCGTAGAGCACGGCGGTTTTGAGTCCGCTGAAGCTGAACTCGAGGCTCTTGCCATCGAGAAAGCTGCGTGGAAAGGCGAATGTCGCCGGATTCCCCTTCGCAGCCAGTTTGTCGATCTCCGGGCCGCCCGGATACGGCAGGCCGATCATCTTGGCGACCTTGTCAAAGGCCTCACCTGCCGCGTCATCGCGAGTGCGGCCGAGCAATTCGTAGCAGCCTACCTCGTGCACCCGAACCAGCATGGTGTGTCCGCCGCTGACGATGAGACCTATGCATGGTCTCACCGGACCATTCACGCCCATGAAAGGGGAGAGCAGATGGCCCTCCATATGGTTTACGGCCAAAAACGGCTTCCCCTCCGCCACCGCGAGTGCCTTGGCCATGGAAGTGCCGATAAGCAGCGAACTCACCAGACCGGGGCCGCTCGTGGCAGCAAAGGCGGCCAGATCCTTCAGCGTGATGTTTGCATCATTTAAAACCTGCTGCACGAGCGGACGCACATGCAGGATGTGATTTCGCGAGGCCACTTCTGGAACGACACCGCCAAACTCGCGGTGAATCTCGATCTGCGAGGCGATGCGGCTGGCTTTCAAATTCCCGTCGAGATCACACACGGCCGCAGCCGTCTCGTCACAGGAGCTTTCGAGGGCCAGTAAGCAGTTCTCGGTTCGCAGTTCTCGGTTCACACTTACTCCCATGCCCAACGTGGGCGCTCGTGCGAGTCCTTTCTAGCGCCAAGCTCCGCGCCCCTTGCTCCACGCTAAAAAAAAACCGCCGTCCCCCCTGTTGGATGGGGAACGGCGATGGAGAATCCTGTTTCGGTTCTTAGTGCTTGTGACCGGACTTGCAGCAAGCCTTGCCGTCTTTCGAGCAGCAGGCGGACTTGGCCTTGGCATCACAGGTGGCGCAATCTTTCTTCGTCGCAGAGCAGGAAGCCATGAGAAGAGATGAAGCGGCCAGCAGAACAGTGGAAAAACGAATCATATTTTAGGTAGGTTGGAAGTATCAAGCTGCTGCGTTACGCAGCGGCCGAATTACTTGCCGGAAACCACTGGGGGGGGAGGAGGGGGAGCCTTCTGCTGGCAAGCGCTGAGAAGGGCGGAGGCCGCCACGAGGGTAAGGATAGCGATTTTCATGTATTGTGTGTGTGGGTGTTAACCGTGTTTGTGTGGTCCTCATCCACCAGACTACTGGCAGCGGGATTTGCGAGACTAACGACAAGTTCCACCTTTGCAAATAAGCAAATCACTTTGTCGCAAAAATGATAACAAAGAGAACAGGCCATGCTCAGCCCCATGGCCCGTTTTCACCCAAGCCATAGGCATTCCCGACGATTTCCCCGTCATCTTCATCAAATGCGATCCGCATCGGCCTGCAACACACCTCACAATCATAGTCCACATCACACGGCACCTCGCTTGAATGCGGCGCAGGCACTTCAAACTCCTCGAAACAACTGGGGCAGATGACGCTCACACCGGACATGCGCGAGTTCCTTTCCAGCGGAGGACGATGATGAGCAAGCAAAGGCCAAGCAACGAGATGGCGAAGAGGTCACCATGCTTCGCGTAGAAGGTGAGATGGAAGTATTGAGAGATGACCTCGCCCGGAAGCACGCCTTCGATGAAGGTATCCTTCGTGTCGGGATCTTGCAGGCGGGAGGTTTCGCGGCCGCAGTCATCGATGAAGCAGGTCACGCCGATGTTTGAGCAGCGCACCATGGGACGACGGAGTTCGACGGCGCGAAATTTGGCATTCGCGAGATGCATCTCCGTCTCGATGCTGTCGATGAACCAGCCATCATTGCTGATCGCGGCGATGATTTGATGCTCCTCACGCACGAAACGTCTCGCCACGCGGCCCACAGTGTCTTCGAAACAAATCAGTGGGATGACGCTCACCTTGTCATTCAGCCGCATGGGCTCGGTTTTCGTCCCAAAGGTGAAATCTGCCGGGAAAATCGGACGCAGCATGGAAAACGGCCAGACTTCGCGAAGCGGTAAGTATTCGCCAAACGGCACCAGATGCACTTTGTGATGCTCCTGGCGTTTGGCGAATTCATGATCGAGCAAAATGGCGGACACATAGGCTTCTTCATCGCTCACATGAATCTCCGTGCCGGTGAGCAGCTTCGCGCTGTTCGGCGTCATGAAGCTCTCGAAGTAGCCCTGATGCCAGTTGGGCGGCAGTTGGCCGTATTTGTCATTGAGGTTCACCGGCAGGGCGCTTTCCGGCCAGAGGACGAGATCACGATCCTTCGCAAAGACCCGCGTGAAATCCCGCAGGCGCTCATACGTCCGCTCGGCCATCGCACCGGTCATTGCATCCGCTTGAGACACGTTGGGCTGCACCATCGCGACCCGAGTGCGGGTTTCGTCGCTTGGCATCCGGTAAACTTTTGATATGCCGTAACCACCCGTCACGAGCAGCAGCACCATCGCCACGGTGAAATCGACGCGTGATTTGCAGGTGCCTCGGCCGTGATAGGCAGCCAGCAAGCGCGTGAGAGAATTCCATGCCGTGCAGGCCACAAAGACAGGCAGGAAAGACAATCCCATCACACCCACCGTATCCGCCACCTGAATGAGCACGATGTTTTGATGAAAGGCCACGCCGAGACCGTTCCAGCCAAAGCCCGTGAAGACCGTCGTGCTGCGCAGCCATTCGCAGGCCACCCAAGCTCCCGCCGCGAGAAACGAGCAGCTCAACGAATGCAGCGTGCTCGGCCACCAAGCATCCCGCGTGAGCGTGGTGTGATGAGGCCTCGCGAACCTCGCCACAAACCACGCCCACAGACCAAAATACACCGCGCAGCAGCCCGCCAGCCCGATCACCGCGCCGAATCCCAACAACTCCGGCCCCCAGCCCGCCCACGAACCATCGCGTGCCCCACCGAGCATCACGCGGGACGAATGCCTGATCCACCACAGGTTCGGCAGGAAGAATGCCAGACCCGCAAGATAACCCAACCTGAAACCTGAAACCTTCGTCTTGGAACTCTTCACCGGCCACAGCACTGCCAGCAGCGGAAACAACCACAGCCACACCGCGAGCTGCGAATTCCAGCCGGGAAACGCAAGCACTAAAAGACCGCCGCTGAGCAGCGGTAGCGTCCATCTCATCCATCGTGGCAGTTTTGATTCCATCGGGCCGCGATGATGGCCGCGTTTCGCCAAATGGAAAGTGGCCGATTTCGCCCAAAAGTTGTCCGCACAGCCAGCACGCCCAGCCCGTAGCATACTTACCCAACCATGAAACCGCTGCTCTTTCTGCTCACAGCCCTCACTGCCGCTGCCAATCCCATCCGCGTGCTCTACATCGACAGCCCTGGCGCGGACACCGCGCCGCTGCACAACGCGATGCGGGATCTGGGGCGCGATGCCATCTACTTTGACTACTCGAAGGCGAAGGTGGACGCCGGTTACGACCTCGTCGTCAACGCGGGCGATGACCTGAGCCGTGAGGCCATCCTCTCCAAGCTCTCCACCGAGCGCAAAGCCGCCTACGAAGCCTTTTTGGCCCAAAGAGAGCCCGAGCAGCGTGAGAAGCATCCGCAGGTCGCGAACTACGAGAAGCGCCCGGAGCCTCTGACCTTCCAGAAGCCGTTTTCGCCCAAAGGCAGCATGGAGCGCACGCAGGTGCCGCTTGATTGCGAATTGAAACTCTTCGCCGCCGAGCCGGACATCGCGAAGCCCATCGCCTTCGCGTGGGATGAGCGTGGTCGTTGCTGGGTCGTCGAGACACGGGATTATCCACACGGCGTCAGCGAGAACCACGAAGGCCAGGACAGCGTCAAAATCTGCGAAGACACCGATGGCGATGGCAAGGCGGACAAATTCACCGTCTTCGCCGACAAACTGAACCTGCCTACAGGCATCGTTTTCGCCCGCAAAGGCATCATCGTGGCCGCGCCGCCGCAGTTCATCTACCTCGAAGACACCAATGGCGACGACAAAGCCGACAAACGCGAGGTCATCATCGACTGCTGGGGCATCCGCGACACGCATGCGCAGGCCAGCAGCCTGCACTATGGCTTCGACAACTGGATCTACGGCTGCGTCGGCTACAGCGGCATCGAGGGCTACGTCGGCGTCAAGCAGCATCAGTTCGCCATGGGAACGTATCGCTTCAAACCGGACGGCAGCGCCATCGAGTTCCTGCATCAGTTCACCAACAATGCCTGGGGCCACAGCACCAACGATGCCGGCGATCAATTCGGCGGCACCGCGAATGGCGCACCCATCTTCTTCGGCGGCATCC
>Ga0114981_10000240_pt1 | contig 34363 bp, 26 predicted proteins | sample S_140806_MF_Meta_FD_87028 | JGI IMG/M metagenome (GOLD analysis project Ga0114981, IMG submission 87028) | Freshwater microbial communities from Lake Simoncouche, Canada to study carbon cycling - S_140806_MF_MetaG | ecosystem: Environmental > Aquatic > Freshwater > Lake | place: Lake...
GAAGATGGCTTTGCTTTTCGCCGGAGAAAGTCCGCAGGGCTTAATGATCTCGCGAATTTCTTCAATGCTCAACTTAATCATGTCGAACGGATTGTTCGCTTGTTTGAACAAATGCGGGGTAATGGTATTCACCCGAGCGTCTGTGCATTGCGCTGAAAGAAGCACCGCAATTAACAAAGTGAATGCGTCAGTATGATCGAGAGGTATGGGAGTTTCGGGGTATAGTTTTTCCAATTCAATTCTCACATAATCCGCCGCATCTTTCTTTTTCATTAGGGAATGAATTGAAATTGAGTTTTATCCCTTGTGAAATATTCACGCTTTGATTGTCCATTCCATCTAACTTGTACAATGTTCTGTTGGTCGGAATATAAGTCCAGCAGAATTGTATTGTTAACCACTACTTGATTCGGATCGAAGTAATTTCCTTCAATAAATAAAGTAGTCATGTCATTGTCTACGCTGTATCCAATAAAATTTAAAACGACATTTCTTCCAGCGACTTGAAGACTTAGTTTTTCTCCGATATACTTTTTCACAAGTTCAAATACTTCTGGTGATTGCGGGTAGAGTGAATGGTATCTGTAACATTGGGCCTCAATGGCGTGCTCTAAATCGTCGGTGAATATTTTCGATGTGATTTCAATAGCTCTGGTCTGAGCATTGAATTCAATGCTGGTATTGCTCAAGTAGAATTTATGAGGCACCGGTGCAGATGACTGAAGGCAAAGAGCCAATAGCGCGAAGCAGAACAATAGAACCGATTTCATTTCGCCAAATTACAACGAATTATAGTTTAGCCCTTACCTTTGAACCATGTTAAAATGCACATTGAATAGTGATGAGCTCGCAAAAGCAAAAGCAATTGTAGACGGTTCTCAGAAAATAGTTATTTCAACCCACATCTCGCCCGATGGTGATGCTATTGGTTCTTCATGCGCTATGGCGCAGATGTTAGTTAAAATGGGGAAGGAAGTGACAATTGTTCTTCCTGACCATGCTCCTGCTTATCTGAGTTGGTTGAGTGGAAATGAATATGTTGTGGTTTGCAAAGACCAAGGAGAAGAAACCGCCAAGCGCATTGAAGAAGCAGACGCGATTTTTATTTTAGATTACAATCATCTGGGAAGAATTGGTGAAACAGTAAAGAAATTGCTAGAAGCGCAGATGGGTGTGAAGCCATTTATTCTCATAGACCATCACGAGCAACCCGCCACTTTTCCTGAAGTAGTTTATTCAGACACGAGTATATGCAGTACGTGTGAGATGGTATTTCATTTTGCGGGAGCCATGAATTGGTTGGAGCTTATTGATGTGCCAACCGCTCAAGCTATTTACTGCGGAATTATGACCGACACCATGTCGTTCCGTTTTCCAAGTGTTAGTCCAGAAACGCACGAGATTGCTGCTTGGTTAATGCGCAAAGGATTGAAGCCACATGTGGTTCATGAGAATGTGTTGGACTCTCAGAGAGTTGAACGCTTGCGTTTGATGGGGTATGCGCTTTCAGAGTGCATGACTATTCTTCCAGAATACAAAGCTGCGTTCATTGCCATTACGAAAGATAAGCTCGATCACTTCAAACCGCAATCAGGCGATACCGAAGGACTAGTGAACATGGCGTTAAGTGTTGAAGGCACTACCATTGCCGCGTTTTTCAGAGAAGACGATGATTGTGTTCGTATTAGTTTTAGAAGCAAAGGCACACGCGATGTAAATCAGATGGCTCGAGCACACTTCAACGGGGGCGGACACAAGAATGCTGCGGGTGCGCGTTTGCATGAGTCGCTTGAACACACTATAGGGAAGTTTTTAGAGTTACTACAAAAAGGAGAGATATAATGAAATTGATCTATTTGGTTTTGGCATTCATCACAATTCTCATGAGTTGCGATAGCTGCACTAACGATAAAAAGGCTGTTCAGCAAATGACACAGGCGCAGATAGATTCGATGCTCATTGCTCAGAATAGAAATTTCCATTTGCAAGAAAAGGAACGGATACAAAAATTTGTCTCTGAAAAGCAATGGCCAACAACCATTACCGGAACTGGAATTCATTATTGGATATACGAAAACGGTGCGGGTGAAACAGTAAAGCCTGAGCAGGTCGCGATGGTTGAGTACGAAGTGTCATTGCTAGATGGCACTGTTATTTACAAAAGCCAACCCGGGGAAAAGGTGCCAGTGAAAATTGGACACGACAATGTTGAAAGTGGCTTGCACGAAGCGATTCAGCTTTTGCGTAAAGGAGACCGAGCGAAATTTGTACTGCCTTCTTATCGAGCTTATGGTTTAACAGGAGAAGGTAAAATTCCAATGAATGCGGCTGTAGTTTACGACATTCGTTTGGTTGAAATTCACTAACTAAATAATTCTTCTTAAAAGTTTAGCTAGCCATTCTTTGCGCGCATAGGGTGGGTGGACGAGTGACGTTGAATTGAAAAATCGACTCACATGCACTTCGGATTTTAAGTGACAGAATTCAAGGAATCCATGATAGCCATGTGAATAGCCCATTCCAGAAAAATTACTTCCTCCAAAGGGCATACGCACATCGCTGAGGTGAAGGAACACATCGTTAATGGTTACGCCACCAGCCCATGTATTTCGGGTGATAAATTTCCGCTCGTTTCTGTTGTGTGAAAACACGTAAAGTGCTAACGGCTTGTCTTTGCTTCGAATGAAGTCGACCGCCTCTTCCATGGATTCGTATTCGAAGATGGGAAGTATAGGTCCGAAAATTTCTTCTTTGAAAACTTGGGTTTCGGAGGAAACATTTCCAACCACAGTTAAACCGAACAAACGTTCGGTGGGTTTGTGTGTCCCTTCAAAGAGAATAGTTCCTCCTGTATTTCGAACTTCTTCAACCATGGATGTCAGTCGCGCATAGTGTTTTTCAGAAACGATGCAAACGACCTCGTCTGAATTTAATTCGCCATCTATGGTGTAATTTGAAAGGTAGTATTTCTGAAGATGCTCAACAAACTCAGTTGTTTTTCCTTTCGGTAATAAAACGTAATCAGTGGCTATGCACGTTTGTCCGGCATTGGTATATTTCCCCCAAAGAATTTTCTTCGCAGCATCTTTAAGGTCATAATCTTTTCCAATAACAACTGGAGATTTTCCACCAAGCTCCAGGGTAATGCTCGTTAGGTTTTTAGCAGCAGCAGCCATCACCAATTTTCCAACAGCTGGAGAACCAGTAAAGAAAATATGGTTGAAGGGAAGCTCAATCAATTGCGCGGCAACGGCGCCGTCTCCCAATACCACCGACACTTCTTTCGGAAGGAAGGTGTCTTCAATAAATGCCTTTAATGCTTCGCTGACAGTTAGGGTGTATTCTGAAGGTTTTATTATAGCGGTGTTCCCTGCTGCAAGACAAGATATAAGCGGAGTGAGAGTTAATTGAACGGGATAGTTCCAAGGAGAGAGAATGAGACAGACACCTTTCGATTCAACTTGTATTTTATTGCGCGCAAATGGATTTGCGAGGCTCATTCCAGGATAACTAATAGCCATCCATTCGTGAAGTTCTTTTCTTACAGCTTTCAATTCAGCGAAAATGAGAGAGAATTCCATAATGGAAGATTCGAAGGCGTGCTTGTTTAAGTCGATCTTTAAAGCTTGTGTTAATGCCGCCTCGTGTTTATGCAATCCTTTTTCAAATCTGTTGAGCACTTCTAAACGCTCGGAAAGGCTACTGTTTTTATAAAGTAATGCATGCTTTTTTTGCAGCTCGAAAGTTTCCATGTTCAACATAATTGTGTGCTATTCGTGTTCGCGAATTTTTTTCGTTTCGTGTTCGGCTGGTTCATCTGTGATTTCCTCTTCCTTCAAATACCAATCTTTTAAATTCGGCTGGCCTGCATCTGCCCACGCGCTTAACCAAAGGCTTCCAAGCGAATAAACAGCTGAACGCATTCTTCGTTCAATCTGTCCATTTAAAAGTTTGCTGTAGGCCTCTGAGAATTCTCTCGAATAGGTTCGTACTTCAATATTGTTTCGCACTTCAAATGCATATTTTTTATCGGAAGGAAAATGTTCGGTTAATTGCGCTTCAAACTTCAACACAGAATCTACTGCTGCGTAACTTTCTTTGAGTCTCTCCCAAATGAAATGTTGCGGGGCGGAAATGTATTCGGCTTGCCCAACAAAGAAATCGTATTGCGGAAATTGAATTTCAGGAACGCGACTTTCCCAAAAACCGTGAATGCCTTTTTGATTGGTCTTTTGTCCGTTGTAGTTGGAAGTGGAATGAAGAGGTACGTGCACATCTCCAACATAATGGCCTATTTCGGCTGATAGTCGAAGAACACGATTCACATCTTTTTCTTTGAAGGCAATCACCAATTTGGAATAAACGAGATACAAATTCCAAGGAACAATGCCATGTGCGCGAAGGCTATCTTCTCCGTATTTTGATACAGCGTCGTTCCAACGCTCGGGTAAATTATCAAATGGAGAAGAATTATTTTCTGTAGCGTATCGATCAACATCTAAGAAGTGACACTCAGCTTCCCCCTTAACACTGTATCTTCTTTTGTCTGGATCTACACTGTGATCTATTAAATAGTTCATGTTGTATTTATAGAATCCGAAAAGTTCTGGGGGAAGAGTATAGATAGCGAGTTCGTTAATTTTCTTATGTCCGAAGAATCCCCAGTCTAAACAGATGGGTGGTTCAGGTTCAATAGAAAAAGCATGCAAAGGAATACAAAGCACCAATAAGATTAGGGTCTTTGTTTTCATGTCGAAGGTATTACGCGTTGTCTATTTCTAGTTTCACCAACCTTCCATCACGCAGAATGGGAATGCATGGCACAGTATCTAACGTCAGACAATACTTCACATCTTTTTGAATTTTCAACTTCATCAAGCGCTTGCGATGCGAACTTGCGCGAAGGAAGCTGTAAAAATTATCGCGCGCTGAGCGGTATAAAAATTTAGCAGAGATGGTGCTGTCTTCGTTCGAAACGAATTTGCGAGTTTCTAAAAGTATGTCAGCAATGGCTCCCGCGCAGATGGTGTCTTCGAGATTCATTTTTTCCTTCCATCCGGAAGCGAGAATCAACACGTTTTTATTTTGAGCAATAAGCCAGTTGCTGAGGTAGGTAAGGTTGTTCAAACAACCGATTACAACAATGCTTTTGTCTTTTGCCACTTCAATGGCGTTGGTTCCGTTAGTAGTTGTAAGAACAACTGTTTTTCCAACTAAATCTGGATTCATGAAGGCGTATGGGGAGTTTCCAAAGTCGAAACCTTCCACCACTTGACCGTCTCTTTCAGCAGCCGTGATGTATCCTTTCGATTTATAGTCAACCGCTTTTTCAACTGAATTAATAGGAATGATCTCCTTAATACCGAAATGAAGCCCTGTCGTAATTGCACTCGTAGCGCGCAACACGTCAATAACAACAACAATATCAAAGCCATTGTCGTACAACGGGAAGTGACTTGGTGCATAACAAACTTCAACAATCTTTCTTTCGCTTAGTGCAGGCATAGGGTAGGTTCTAAAAGTCTAAATTTAGGAAAAGAAAAGGAAAGCGGCGAATTTGTTTATGCCATAACTAACTTCGCAACCTAATTAGAACCCATGCGTGTAAACAAATTCATAAGTGAATCGGGACTTTGTAGCCGAAGAGAAGCCGACAAGTTTATTGAACGCGGTCTTGTTACAATTAATGGAAAGAAGATAGGACTAGGTGCCGAAGTTGGACCAAGAGACGTGGTGAAAGTGAACGGTCGCGGTCTAAATAGAGAAGAGAAGCAAGATTTGGTTTTGGCTTTCAACAAGCCTATGGGCGTTGTTTCTACCACAGATAAAGTAGAGAAGAACAACATCATTGACTACATAAGCTACAGCGAACGAATTTTTCCGATTGGAAGATTAGATAAGGATTCTCAAGGACTTATTCTTTTGACAAATAATGGTGACTTGGTGAACAAAATTCTTCGCGCAGGAAACAAGAACGAAAAGGAATACATTGTTAGCGTAGATCGTCCGTTGTTCGCCGACTTCGCAGAGAAGATGAGTCAAGGCGTTCCTATTCTGGGCGTTCAAACTCGCCGATGCAAAGTTGTAGTTGAAACTCCGTTTGTATTTCGAATTACACTTATACAAGGACTGAACAGACAGATTCGAAGAATGTGTGAACACTTTGGATACACAGTCACTAAGTTAGAACGATGCCGCATCATGCACATTGGCATACAAGGGCTTCAGGTGGGTGAATTCAGACCTTTGGAGGAAGATGAGATGAGACTGTTGAATAAGTATCTTGAAAAATCGAAATCAGAAGCTCCGGAGAAGAAAGCTTCGAGCGATACAGACAAGCCTAAGCCGAAACCAAGACCTAAGCCGAAGCCAAGAACAAGTACTTCTGCATCTTCACCGTCATCATCGAAACCAAGATTTAAAGCCGGTAGTAAGTCTCATGCTAAACCTGGTGAACGCACGTTTCGAAACGGGCCTAGCAAGGGCAGTAGCAGTCGCGGAAATTCAGGGAAGAGTAGCAGAGGGGGAGCGAAAAGAACGGGCAGATAGAACTTAGTGTAAAAATTACACTAAGTAATTCGTGCGTCTTGTTTATCTTTGTTGGAAATACAATTTCCTATGGCAAACATTGCTCACATTCATGCAAGACAAATTCTCGATTCGAGAGGTAATCCAACAATTGAAGTCGATGTAATAACAGATCAAGGTACTGTTGGTCGCGCTGCTGTTCCTTCGGGAGCAAGCACGGGCATGCACGAAGCGGTTGAGCTTCGCGATGGTGATCAAACGCAATATCTGGGCAAAGGCGTTATGCGTGCTGTTCAAAATGTCAATGAAGTTTTGAATAAGGAATTAGAGGGAGCTTCAGTTTTTGAACAGAACCTCATTGATATGGCTATGTGCGCAATTGATGGAACAGACAACAAAAGTGTTTTGGGAGCGAACGCAATTTTAGGAGTTTCATTAGCGGTTGCCAAGGCAGCTGCAGAAACTTCCGGATTAAGTCTCTATAGATATATAGGTGGAGTGAGTGCAAATACACTTCCAGTTCCTATGATGAACATTATTAACGGAGGGGCACATGCCGACAACAAAGTAGATGTTCAAGAATTCATGATCCTTCCAGTAGGTGCTGAAACATTCAGTCAAGCCTTGCGCATGGGAGCTGAAGTGTTTCATCACTTGAAAGCTGTTTTGAAAAAACAAGGGCACATGACGAATGTCGGCGACGAGGGCGGATTCGCTCCGAACTTCAACAGCAACGAAGAAGCACTTCAAACCATTATGCAGGCAATTGAAGCTTCTGGATACAAAGCAGGAGAAGATATCATGTTGGGATTGGATTGCGCTTCAACAGAGTTCTACAATCCAGAAACGAAATTGTATCACTTGGAATCAACTGGGGAACACTTAACGAGTTCTCAAATGGTTGATTATTGGGCAGACTGGACGAAGCGTTACCCGATTGTTTCTATTGAGGACGGATGTTCAGAAGACGATTGGGATGGTTGGAAGTTAATGACTGAAAAGTTGGGTGACACGACTCAATTGGTTGGAGATGATTTATTCGTTACGAATGTAAATCGTCTTTCTCGAGGAATAGAGGAAGGCATAGCTAATAGTATTTTGGTTAAAGTGAATCAAATAGGCTCTTTGACAGAAACGATTGATGCGGTTAACATGGCTCACAGAGCGGGATATACTTCAGTAATGTCTCACAGAAGTGGAGAAACAGAAGACACCACTATTGCAGACCTATCCGTAGCGCTCAATACGGGACAGATTAAAACAGGTTCAGCTTCTCGTTCAGATCGTATTGCTAAGTATAATCAACTTTTACGTATTGAAGAGGAGTTGGGAAAGATGGCTTATTTTCCAGGAAAGAGCATCTTACGATAGAAGATTTTTCAGGTGTTTTGAAAAGGAGAACTTCGGTTCTCCTTTTTGTTTTGAATGAAATGAACAATTTGATGTTTACTACTGAAGTGACTTAGACACATGAACATGTGTATATGTTGCGTTTTCATTTTCTAAACAAATTTTGCATGTCCCAATCTTTGTGAATAAGAATGAAGCGCAAGAAATACATACTTTTTGGAATCCTAGTTTTAGGGGGTTCATTAGCGAATGCGCAGGTTTTGGACAGTACGCTGAATTCCATTAACAAGTTATATGCCCTGTGGGAAAAAGGTTACGCTCAATCCAAGGAACAGGCAATTTGGTCTGACTTCAAAGTTGCGAAAGCCTCTTGGCCGGTAATTGTAGATCAGACTTCTGTGGATATTCAAAAACACATCTACGAATCATACGCTTTGCGAGCAAGTGTGATGCGCGCAGACAAAGGTTTGTCAATCGTCTCAAGCAATCAGTACAATTTTGATCCGCAATTCGATGAAGATAATTTATGGTTTCGCTCGAGATATCAGAATGGTGTTGAATGGGATATTCTTTCTGGGGGATTAGTTGAAAACAGAAGGAAGGCTCAAATTATGGACAATGAACTTCAAATGAAGTTGCTTGAAAGTGGGAACTCTAACAATAGTGTGATTTCCTATGAGAATCGAAATCAAATTATTTACTACTTCAACAAAAAGAAAGTTGAGGTTTTGAGAGCTCGCTTGGAGATAAGCAATGCGAAGATGAGTGTCCTTACCGACTTAGCGGAATCGGGAGAGATAAAAACACCGATGCTGCTAGAGGCGCACAAGCAATTGATAGAAATAAATGGACAGTTTAATTTGTACGCCTCTTTCAATGATGGCCTAAAGACGATGTTGGATACAAGCAGGCTTACAACAGCGCACTTGCTACCTCCATTCGATGTTAACATTGTTTCACTTCGTGCGATTGCGGGTATGAAGTTTAATCCGGATAAGATGATTGAACTTCAGGCCAACAATGATAAGCTTCGTTACAACTGGCTAAATGATGTCAACTTATCTACAGGTATTCGCTACAACTATTTTGATGCCGTAGCATCGGATTTGAACAGAGGGTTTATGTCTGTGAATTTGAATGCCCGAATTCCATTGCGCGTTTTCCAAACGGAATACCGAGCACTATCGAAATTGCAGGAAGAAGAGGTGAAGTTGAACATACGTAAAGAAGACGAGTTACAGTGGTTAGAGATTTCGAATTTATTGTATGAATTGAGGTACAAGCAAAAACAATTCGCAAATCTGATAGAAAAGCAAAGACTACACGCCGACTTGCTCAAGAATTTTCATGGGCTCAAGAAAATTGAGGACCCTTCTTTTCAGCCTATTGTTGGCTTGAATGCGTTAGATGAGTTTTGGGCAATGGAAATAGAGAAGATAGATTTACTTCAACAGATGTATTTGAAATTAGGTGAAATTCAAGAAAAAATTCCAACAGAACCTATTGCCCAGTACATCATTCCGTGGAATGGAAACAGGACCATTAACGAAGGTGTTGAAGATTCGAATTATGTTGCGAATAAGCGTACGATGTATGTTTGGTCGAAAGCTTGGATGGATAAAAGTGCTACGGAAATTATCACAGATGTTCGTTTATGGAACATTCAGAAATTATTGATTTCAGCAGGTGGGAGCGAGTCCCACTTTTCTCAATTCAAGCAGTTGGTAGCTATGGCAGAGCGTAATGAATTGAAATGTGATTTGTTAATTGGAAACAACAGATGGTTGTCTTCGAATATGACTACGAAGTTGGACAGCGTTTGGAATAAAATTTCAGAATTACCTATTGAAGGAATTCATTTGGATATAGAAGTACATACGTTTGACGGATTTAAAGATAGTCCAGAAGCTTTTTATTTGCTCTACATCAATCGCATTCGCGAAGCAAGTGCTTTTTGTAAGATTCACAATTTGAGATTAGAGGTTTCAGTGCCTTTGACTTATCCGGCGGAAATACTGCAGGAACTTGAAATGTTATGCGATGAAATAGTTGTTATGGCATACGAGACAAAGGGTCCAAAGCAAATTCAGAATCGAATTGCAGAAGAATTGGTAATTGGGAAAGATAAGATCAGTGTTGCTTTAAGAGCTAAGGATTACATATCTAAGTCATCAATGGAAGCGGATTATAGAGAGATAAAGGAACTGTTAAACGTGAAGAACATTGTATTGCACGACTATCAGACATATAAATTATTAAATCAGTAAGAGAATTGAAGAGTGTGAATTTTAAAAGAAGAGGTACTGAAATAAGAACTCTTCCTGAAGAATCTAGGACTGCACGCAGAAAGTGGGATAGGATAACTTATATCTTTATTTTGCTAATTCTTATTGGCCTGGGAATCTATTACGCTTCAACAAAAATATTTTACACAAAGGCTCAGGGACAAATGATGTATGAAAACGTAGACATACGTTTACTAGATGATTGTAGAGTTACGCGTTATTTTATTCATGAATATGATTCGGTGAAAGTTGGGGATACACTTTTTGAATACATAGACGACAGCCAAAACAACAATGGTTCAGGGGATAATGGCGGTGGAAATGTTTCTGTCTCGGTGAATGCCGGCAGAGGCGGGGGTGATAACAGCTGGATTGAAAGGGAAATTTTAAATAAGCGCGAGAAAATTGCAAATAACGAATCAAAACTTAAGGAGAATCTAAGTTTGATTAATTCTTACGAGGCAGAACTTGAACGGATTCGTGCTTCAGTTGTTTTAGGGGTTTTGCCACAGAGCCGGTTAGATGTCCGCCAGAATGAGATTGTTCAGCTGAAGGCCGAGAACAGTCGTATACAAGAAGAAATTTCAGAATTGAGGAAAATTGTGGGGCAACTTCAATCAGAAATGTCTGCTTCAAAGAGAAAAACAGACGCTGTATTGAGCAATATTAATCCATCGACTAACGGAGCTTCCAATGGGGTGGGGTCAGGAGCCGCTGAATCAGAACCGGTAAAGAGATATTTTATTTCGCCAATATCGGGATCAGTCAATCGGATTTACACTTTAGAATACGAGACCGCTTTGCGCGATGAGGTTGTTCTTGCGATTCACAAGAAGTCTCCAATATTTATTCGTGCTTATTTTGATCAAGAGGATCTTGCAGATGTTGCAATTGGTGAAGAGTTCACTGTGACCTTCCCTGACGGAACGCAGTCGAGAGGTATCTTAAAAAGTTTTTATTATTCAACGATTCCTTTGCCAGAGGAATTCCAGAAAAAATATGAGCCGGTTTCAAGGGCTGTTGTTGGGGATATATATCCAGTGAATAAAGATGAGTCTTTCCAATGGAAAAATTTCTATAAGATGTCAGTGGATGTTTCAAAATTTAAATACTGAGCGAAATGGAGATGAATCTTAATTCAACCAATTCGGTCGTAACGGTAGGTAAGGTTAGTTTTTATAAAATTAACGATCGAATAGATTTCTTTTGGAACGCGTTGATGGTTTATGATGGTTTTATCATTGATTCAAGCAATGCTGTTTTTATCCGAACTGTTGCAAGAGAAATACGTGGACACCATCAACCTGAAATATATTTAAAGGGAATTTTCTTGATGGGGAATCCACATTTGAGGGACAAGGCCGTTTATTCTCTCATAGATGGATTTATTTTAGCAAACGAAGACTTGCGTATGGCGGCGAATCGATCTCAGGATTATTTCTTACGCTCGTTGGATATTCATTCAAGCACTCCATCAGGTGTGTACGGTGCAGTAATTAAAAAGGCATTTGACCTGATGTATACAAGGCAAAACAAAATGCTCGCGCCAATTCGTGATACACATTCAATTATTGGATATAATTTCCCTGAGTTGAGTATGTCGTTCGAAGACAATGAAGAGCCGCAGGTTCTTGATGCCTTGGATTGGGCAGAAAGGGAAGGGTTAATATGGCCTGATTTTCAGGAGAGAATTTATGTATGCTCATCTTGTTCGGGTGGATTTTTAAGTTTTAGAGAGGTCTGCCCGCACTGCAAATCATCGAATGTTGAAGGTGAGGATTTGGTGCATCATTTTCCATGTGCCTACATTGGCCCAGTGAGTGATTTTCAAATGGAAGACTCTTCGGTACTGAATTGCCCGAAATGCAATAAGGACCTTCACCATATTGGAGTAGATTATGATAAGCCTGCAGTAATTAATCATTGCAACAATTGCGATTCAATTTTTCAGGATGTATATGTAAAGGCGAAGTGCATGAATTGTGAAAGTGATATGGATGTTCAGTACTTGAAATCGAGGAATATAAATGCATACAAATTAACCAAGAAGGGCAGGTTATCCATTACAAAAGGGTATGAAACGAATGTGACGGAGAATGAGCTGGATATAACGCTTCAGCCGTTGGACACCTTCATGTCGCTATTAAAATATGATATTATTCGCGAAGGTCGGGAGTTGGGTGATGACGCCTTGACTGGAATTTACTTTGAAAACTTAGATGATTTTGCGCTAGAGTATGGCGATTTTAGAAGACAGACTTTGATAAGGGAAATTGCTTTAATCGTTCAGCAACGAATGAACGACTTAGACTACATGTGCTTAGAGCAAAGTAATTTACTTTGGATTGTTGTGCATGACGTTAAAAATACAGAAAGGGCATTAGAAAATTTAGTCAAGGAGATCAAAGAATTAATAGAACTTAATTTGTCGTCTGTTAAATTGACAATCCTTTTCGAATACACCTATTTACAAACGGCATCATCGCCAGAGAATTGCATGTTAGATTTAAAAAGAAAAATGCTTGTTGAATGAATTTATTCACCGAGTTTTATTCGTTCATAACAAACATTGGATTCGAAAAATTCTTTCGCTATTTCTACTTTTTTGTCGTTTTTGAATTTTTCCGCTTTTTCATTTTAGAGTTATTGGTCTTGTTTTATTGGTTGGGGGCTAGACGAGCGAGACGTGGTGCAATGGCGGAAGCCCATTTGGAATTAATGGCAAGAAGGCCTTTAGTTTCTGTCGTTATTCCAGGGAAAAATGAAGGGAAGCATCTTTTTAAATTAGTAGAGTCGCTTCGGAAACAGACTTATACGAATTTGCAAATTATTATTGTTGACGATGGCAGTGACGATGACACAGCGTTAATCGGTAGAAATTTAGAAAGGCGAGGTTACATTGATCTCTTTTTGCGTAACGATGTTCGAGGGGGGAAGGCGTCTGCTGCTAATTTAGCTTTGCGCTATTCTCGAGGAGAGTTCATTGTAGCTTTAGATGCAGACTGCAATTATCTACCCGATGCGATTGAAAAAGTATTAATTCCTTTTTATTATGACAAGGATATTGGGGGCGTTGGAGGAAATGTTCAAGTGTACAATTATAACCAATCCGTGGCAACAGCCTTACAGGCAATAGAGTATTACGATACCATATCGGTGGGAAGAATTGTAAGCAGTGAACTGAGTCTTTATCGTGTCATTAGCGGTGCATTTGGAGCTTTTAGGAAAGATGCGATTGATAAAATTGGGGGGTGGGATGTTGGGCCGGGGATGGACGGTGATATTTCCGTGAAGTTGAAGAAAATGGGATACAAAATAAAGTTTGAGCCAGCTGCGGTGTGCCGAACGAATGTTCCAAATACCTTTAAAAAATTGGCGAAACAACGTTTGCGTTGGGATAAGTCGCTCATACGATTTCGATTAAGAAAACACCTCGATGTGTTTTTTCCAACCCGAATGTTTATTTGGGCTAACTTTTTTTCATTCTTGGAAAATGTTGTTTATAATGTTTTACTCAATTTTAAATGGTATTTCTACATAGGCGATATGGTAATGAATTTCATTTCGTTTTTGCCCTTTATTTTTGTGACGAATATTTTAATGTATGCCTTGTACAATATTATTAAGTATTTGATCTTCGGGTTATTCAGAATGAATCGTATGGAAGCAATTATTTACTTGCTTCCATACGCTCCTTTAATGGTGTTTTACTCGGGGTATTTTCTCAGAATAGTCAGAACGCGAGCTTATTTCAATGAGTTTTTGTTCAAAGCGTCATACGATGATAGCTGGAATCCCGCAAAGAGTTCTCGCGCAGCTAAAGCGTTGCGTATTTAACAGCTCTATTGATTCAATTCAGGATAACGATTGAGCATATCATCTTTCTTCTTTTTCGATGTATTTATGGAATAAGAGAATCGTTTTTTGCCGTCTTCAAAACGTTTGTTTTCATCCTTTACATTTTTAATTAGTTCAGTGAAAACATCATCAGAAGTGCTAACGGTCATAATATTTAACTTGTATTCGAAGAAGTACCACGTTGCTCCGTCTATTTCAATGTAAAGTCTGAAAATATCGCCGGAACGCTTTTTCTCTATTTCAATAAGACCTTTGGTGTATTTGAAAATTTGCTTTTTACCCATGGATGCAATCCCGATCGGGCCACTGGTGGTAAAGGTTTCCTCTTTATCGTGCCAGATCCATTTTAAATCTCCAAAATAGAAAAGTTGTTGCAATTCTTCAGGCAATCTCTTTAATTCTCCATCGAGAGCCATATCGGCAATTACTTTGTCCGATTTTTCTTCACCTAAAAATTCAATCAAACTCTTTTCAAATTGAGTTTTTGTTAAATCAATCGGGTCAAGGTTCGCATTAATTAGTTTTTCAGCGATGTGTTTTTGTGCGCCCTCATCAAACGGGAAATTGAGCAAGGTGGTGCTTTGAGCATTTAGAACAGAATCAGCGGTTTGAAACCGAACCGTTCCAACAGACTTCATGGTCATCATGCCAAGATCGATGTTAAAATCCATTATACCGTCTCCTGCCAATTCGCAGGTTATGGTATTCAATCCTAAAAGTTGTCCAGGTAATTTAGGCTGACGAATTTTTTCTTTGGAGCCAATAAAGTAAGTCTTTTTAGTTTTGTCGTAGTACAAGAACCCTGAAGATTCAATTAAGCCGCGGTCGTTCTTAAAAGATTTAGCACTTAAAAAGCCAGGGTAAATTTTCATTGGAAGTTCATCTTTAATAATAACACCAACCCCGAGTTTGGACATTGCCATGTCGCGCAAAGTGCTGTCAATGGGGATGTAAATCTCTAGCGGATTTATTTCTGATTTGAATTTGTAGAACGTGCGCGAAATACTGTTACAATTATGTAAAATACGCACTCCTCCATGGAAGGTAAGATTCGGATTGCTCGCGTGTAATTCGAATTTCCCATAATATTCAAATGCAGGGGACAAGAAGAATTGATCTTTCTCTGCAATCTCTCCGTAGGCAACAGTTTGGTAAGTTGAGTCGAGACGGAAATTACTTACATGTATTTTTTGCTCTTTTTTATTTTCATCCTTGTAAATCAAATCGCCATTCCCCTCATATCTTTTTCTCCCATCAATTTTTAAGCTCGCGTTAAAAATCTTGTGGTGTTGTGTCACGAAATTACTGATTACCTGAGCTCGCGTTAGCTGACGCATATTGGCCCATTTTTCAATAACAACATAGTTGCTGTCCGGCTGAACTTTTGAGTCAGCTACAATTATGTACTCTATTTTTTTACAAGTTAGAAGTGTGTTTTTTATGTCATACTTGGCAAACGGAGAGAGGAAGTTCAAACTGTCCTGCTTGGGATCAATGGAGTAAAAGTTGCTCCGTTTTTTTTCAGCATCGGTATCAATAACTAAATCACTAGACGCCTTTCTGTTTGAAGATAATTCCATTTCAGATTTATCCATGAACCAAGTGAATTGATCCATATAGCAGATGTAAAAATTGGAAGGGAATTCAATTTTAGTTTCGCCGCTGTTGCTTTTAAACATTCCTTTTCTCGCGTCGAAGTCAACTTCTGCAGCTACGTTGTCTGTTTTAAATGCAAGTGTAATATCTTCTGCGTTTGATTTCAGCTGAAATTGTGCGGTATCGGCAAGAATTTTACGTTGTTTGAATTTAAAGTTTTTTGACGAAAGTTTCGCCCCAACGAAATCGGCAGCTCCGTTTCCACTCATACCCGTGGGTTCTAAGTTCATGGTTCCTTTGAAAATAGCTTCTTTCGCAAAACAATCAATAGGATTTTCGTTAGTTGTAACCTTCAGCTTGCTTTTTTGAGGTAAGTAGGATAATTCAATTTTACTCGAAGTTGCATCGGGGACATTCGCTTTTTTATTGCTTTCGTTAGTAAAGGTTGAAGCGGTTCCAAATACTTCGTTTGGCACATAGGTAAAGGCGTCAGATGTTGACGTAGAAGTGAGGTAATTCAAGATGCCTTTCGCCTTTAATCCGGAATTGTTGAGCGTTAAATCTCCAATGGAAGTTGCTTTCCCACCATAAGCAGCATAGCCGCTTTCGCCTGTGTTAACATGGAAACCTAAGCTGAAATCATCCATAAGCACAAGCGGTTCTTTTATGTCGGGAAATATTCCTCCGCTAATAAGAGTTCCTGTAAACTTGAGATTTTTGTTTTTGAAATTATCAAGAGAATCCAATGTGAAAGGGTCCACCTCATAATAAAAGCTATCTTTTTTGTAGGCCCCTTTTTGAATAGTGTGCTGGTTCCAATATACGTTTGAGCTCTTATCGCAAGTGAGTCTGGGGTAGATTGGATAATCTTTACTGTGGTAACCACTTTTATTCGTTGGGTGGTCAATTTCTAGTGTGCCTGATAGACCTGTAAGCACATTCTTGACTCTTATTTTCGGGTAATTCCCTAAATTATCTGGAACACCTTCCAAATCATCAATATAAATTACGCACGAATCAACTTCGGTCATTTCAAATTTAAACTGGTCGTAAATAAAATTGTATTTAGCACCAAGTAACTCAAAGTTTCCCGTGTTAAGTCTTCCACTAAAACTGAAATCACGGTCTTTGTGCAATAAGACTTCCCCATCATTTGGATATAAAAACACCTGCTGGGAATCACTTAAAAGGACATAGTTGACCCCCTTTATTAAGATGTCCTTATCCAATAAACTCAAACGGGCGTTTTCAGCACGGGTTACTTCTGATATGAATTGAATGGCGTCATAGTCCGAGGACCCTGCAATGTTTTGCACGTGCTTAAATAACTTATCAAGAACCACAATGTTTCGGGTGTCGATGTCATAATGTATATAACCCTTGTTGGTAAGATCAATTAACAATGGAATCCATTGCTCTACGCCGGTATGGGCTTGTTTGGCGAAATCAATGGCGTTGAAGAAATTGGATTGCATCGCTTCACTCGTTCGTTTCAGAATATAAACGGGATGGTCGGTTGAAATTCCTCCCAGTTTTGAAAATCTTTTTTGCTTGAAGTAATCGATGGACTCAAAATCGGCGAATCCTCCAGATGTTGAGCCAAATGATCCAAAACTCATAAAGGGTGCATCTATATTCCATTTTAAAGTTTCGAAGTACATTTCAACTTCGTGGTAGGTGTTCTCAAATGGAGAGGGCGAAATTCCTTCTTCGGTTCTTGATAATTCTAAATCCCTTGTCTTTTTGACAAAAAGAAAAAACAAGTCTGGATGACAAATACTGTCTGAATCTAAACGTATTTTAATGGATGTGTGAGCTCCTTTAATGCGGTCTGGACGAATTTCGAATCGTCTACTTTCGGCGGTTAATAACGGCTTTTTTTCTCGGTAAAAAGTAATTCTGGCGGGCTCTTCTGCCGTGCCTGTTCCTTCCAGTTTTTTTCCAGACATTTTAAATCCCCCCTCGTAATCAACATTGGGAACTATATTTTTAATTTCTAATCGCTTGAAATAAGATTCAAACATGGGGTAGTCTGTGTTGTCTTCATTCTTATTAGACATGACTCTTTCCGTAAGCTTCCCCTTAAGCGGCTGATCAAAGAACTCGTTGTAGAATAGAACACTGTCTATGGCATAACTACTTTCCTTAATTCGTATGCTGTATTTGCCAACCGCGGCGTAAGTTTTATTCGGATCGTAGCCCGCTCTTTGCCAAGTTACTTTACCTCGGTTCCCAAAAAATTTCTCTAGGGTAGGGAAATAATTTCCAGACGTCTCGTATATCGCTGTGCTATCTCCTCTACTGTAACACTTTAAGTTTAACGACGAGAATTCAATGCGGGGTAAAGAATCAAATGCGAAATTGTAACTGGAGTTATCTGTTTTCCAAGCCACACTCTCCGTTTTGAAAAATGTAAAATTTCGAAAAAGGCCAAGACTCGATTCAACAAATTCACTTCCGATTTTTTTTATTTTTTTGTCACTGTAAATACGAATAACGATTTCATTCCAAGCCAACAATTCAGACTCTGACTTTTGTGAAGTTGGAAATAAAATAAAAGCTTGAACGTAATTGTCAATGTCGGGGAACACTTTGAGTTTTGATTCAATCAGCAAGTTCACAGTCTCGCGGAATTTTGTCTTTTGCTCTATTGAATATACATTTCCCTCCAGCCACATGGGTGAAAGGGTTTTTTCAATGGTCTCCTTTCCGCTGTCTCTTTTAGCTTCTTCGAAAAGTTTCGAAAGAACTGAAAGCATCTTCTCATCATTTTCAGGGAGTTTTTCATTTTTCTGGGCGGTCACGCCAAGACTAAATAAGATGCTAAAAAAAAGCAGGGATAAATTCTTCATGACTTAGAGACTAGTTTCATTACAAGGTTAACGCATTTTTTCGACGAATCATTTTCTGAGCGGCTCGAAAAAGGCGCATATTTTCAACAACGAGCATCCTGATTATCGTGCCAAGTTCGTAGCAGACTTCGTACCTTTGCACCCTAATCACTTTTGCAATGAACAAAGAGGTATTTATCGTTTCAGCCGTGCGCACTCCAATGGGAAGTTTCGGCGGATCACTTGCTAGCGTTTCAGCTACACAATTGGGCGCTACTGCTATAAAAGGAGCACTGAATAAAATCAACTTGAATCCGGAAGAGGTTCAAGAAGTAATCATGGGTTCTGTTCTTCAGGCTAACCTAGGACAAGCGCCTGCGCGTCAGGCTGCTAAATTCGCAGGACTTTCAGACAACGTGCAATGCACCACTGTGAATAAAGTATGCGCTTCTGGAATGAAGGCAATCATGATGGCTGCGCAAAGCATTCAATGCGGAGACGCAGATGTTGTAGTAGCAGGAGGTATGGAAAGCATGAGTCGCGTTCCTTTCTATTCGGAGAATTTGCGTTGGGGAAATAAATACGGAAATGTAACCATGGTCGACGGTTTGGCGAAAGACGGACTCACCGACGTGTATCACAATTATCCGATGGGAAATGCAGCGGAGCTTTGCGCAAAAGAGTGCAACATCTCTCGCGAAGCACAAGACGAATTCGCTATTGAATCATATAAGCGTTCTGCCGCTGCTTGGGCATCTGGACAATACGCCAATGAAATTGTTCCGGTTGAAGTTGTTGGAAGAAAAGGCGATGTTGTTCTTTTTTCTGAAGATGAAGAATACAAAAATGTAAGTTTCGATAAAATCCCAGGACTTCGTCCGGTATTCGCGAAAGACGGGACTGTTACCGCGGCGAATGCTTCAACCATGAACGATGGTGCTGCTGCTTTGATTTTAATGAGCAGAGAGAAAATGGAAGCGCTTGGATTAACGCCGTTGGCAAAGCTTACCGGCTATGCAGATGCTGAGCAAGCACCAGAGTGGTTCACCACAACACCGTCATTGGCTCTACCAAAAGCAGCTGAAAAAGCAGGTGTGAAGTTGGAAGACCTAGACTTAATTGAATTGAATGAAGCGTTTAGCGTAGTGGGTATCGTGAATACCCAAAAGATGAATTTAGATCCGGCAAAGGTGAACGTGAACGGCGGTGCGGTTTCATTGGGACACCCACTCGGATGCAGCGGAGCGCGTATTGTTGTTTCGTTGGTTCACGCATTAAAAAATCGCAATCAGAAATTAGGAGGTGCCGGTATTTGCAACGGTGGCGGCGGAGCAAGCGCTGTTGTTGTTGAAGCGGTATAATTCAAATAAATGAAATTAGTTTTTCCAAAGCAAATCACACCGCGCTGGCTTATCTTCTCGATAGACCTTGCGCTGTGTGCTTTTGCTTTTCTTGGTGCTTATCTGATTCGTTTTGAATTTGCTATTCCAAAAAATGAATTGGAGTTAATGGTGCTTTTCGCACCGATATATTTTGTGGTAAGAGCTGTTTCTTTCTTTGTTGGAAAATCTTATTCTGGAATCATTCGTTTCACAAGCACCCAAGATGCTATACGTCTGGGGTTTGTGCTCTTGTTGGGTAGTTTGTCTTTTGTGCTTTTAAACTTCCTACGCAGGGGAATAAACGGAGCGTATTTAGTTCCTCTTTCAATTGTTATTCTTGAATTTCTTGTAAGCGCAGCAATGCTTGTTTTCTTCCGACTGTCCATAAAATTCCTTTACATGGAATTGAAAAGTTCGAAAGGAAGCAAAACAAAAGTAGTTGTGTTCGGCGCAGGAGAAGGAGGATTGTTGTTGAAAAGAACGCTCGATCGCGATCGTAACTCGGCATTGGAAGTTGTGGCTTTCTTTGATGACAACCAACAAAAAGTTGGAAAGAAGTTGGAAGGCGTTGATATTTTAAGCGCAAAGAAACTCGACGATTTCTTGGCTTCTAATCTTATTGAAGAACTCATCATTTCGGTTCCTGAAATAGCTATTTCACGTAAACGTCAATTGGTTGATTTAGCCTTGAAATACAAAGTGGCTTTGAAGCACCTTCCGCACGCGAACAACTGGATAAATGGAGAACTCAGCGCAAAGCAATTGCGTGAAGTGAAGTTTGAAGATCTTCTGGGAAGAGACGTGATTCAAATGAGTTCGAACGAGGTGAAAGACATTATTCAAAACAAAGTGGTGCTTGTTACAGGCGCTGCCGGAAGCATTGGTAGCGAATTGGTTCGTCAATGTTTGTTGTTGAATCCAGCGAAAGTCATTGCATGCGATGTGGCAGAGACTCCTATGTTTTTATTGGGAAATGAATTGTCGAAATTCATAGATGAAGGAAAGTTGGAAATGGTCATCGGCGACGTGCGCAACGAATTGCGTATGCGACGCATGTTCGAAGCGTTTCAACCAAAAATAGTTTTTCATGCTGCGGCTTATAAGCATGTTCCATTGATGGAAAACAATCCGGCTGAGGCCATTGCAACCAACGTGTTCGGTTCAATGAAGGTGTTAGAAATAGCAGCAGAATTTGGCGCTGAACGTTTCGTTATGGTAAGCACCGACAAGGCTGTGAACCCGACCAACGTCATGGGCGCAAGCAAGCGTATTGCGGAAATGATTGTGCAGTCGAAGGACACTTCGCTTATATGCGTAACCACGCGTTTTGGAAATGTATTGGGAAGTAACGGTTCTGTGATTCCTGTTTTTAGAAAACAGATTGAAGAGGGCGGACCAGTGACCGTAACGCACCGCGACATTACCCGATTCTTCATGACCATTCCCGAAGCGGTGCAGCTGGTTCTAGAAGCCGGCGCCATGGGGAAAGGAAACGACATCTTCGCTTTCGATATGGGACAGCAAGTGCGTATTTCTGATCTAGCGGAACAGATGATTCGCTTAAGCGGATTAGAGCCAGGGCAGGATATCGAAATCCAATACACCGGTCTTCGTCCGGGAGAGAAATTATACGAAGAGGTTCTTGCAACCGAAGAGAACACGGTTCCTACGCACAACGAGAAAATTCTTTCAGCGAAAGTGCGCAACGTTGAAGCTTCCGAATTGAAAGAGAAATTATCTCGCTTGGAAGAGCAAATGAATCTTCAAAACAACCAAGAAATGGTTCGTGTCATGAAAGAAATTGTTCCTGAATTCAAGAGTAACAACTCTGAATTTTCTTTGCTCGACAATTAATTGTCATGGCGAGCTACCGAACTATTTTAACGGAATCTGAATCGCTATATAAAGTCAGCGGAAGCAAGCACATTGGAAAAACTTTTCGTGTTCATTCAGAAAAACAAGCCAAACAAATCATTCAAAATCTTTGGGAAGAACATCCGCAAGCCACGCACATTTGCTTCGCTTATGTCTTAACCGTTTATGAAAAGTTGGAGCGAAGCTCAGACGATGGAGAGCCCGGTGGTACTGCCGGAAAGCCAATATTGAATCAAATTAAATCTGCGAAATTAACCGAAGTATTGGTTGCTGTTATTCGGTATTACGGCGGAACGAAGTTGGGAGTGTCTGGATTAATAGATGCATACAAGAATGCTGCGAAGCTTGCCATAGAAGCAAGTGGAGTAGAGGAATGTGAAGTGGAAGTTCAATACGCGCTAACTGTGAGTCACGAAGAAACGCCTTCGCTCATGAACGCGTTGAATAGACTTTCATTTCGAAAATTGAATACGCATGTTGAATTGGATTTCACCATCGAAATTTCAATCAAAGAAGAATCGGAAATTCAATTTTTAAGTGTGCTGAAAGATCTTCGTTTAACTTCTTTAGAGGAAACGAAAATCTAAGGTGTTTGATTGTCGAACGGCACAATTTGTATGCTGCTGAAATAAAATTGAAGGATGTCTTCTGCTAATTTTCCTTTCTTCGCCATGTTCATGGCACCTTCTTGACAAAGTCCAACGCCATGTCCGAAGCCTCTTCCGTGAAGAATAATTTCGTTGTCTAATTCTTCAATATGGAAATAGGCCGATTTTAATTTTAAGTCTGTGCGCATGTCCTTGGTTGGAAGAGATGTGTTTTTTTGGACATAGTAAAAAGGACGTTTGTTGGCGCTGCAATTCATATTTCCAGCAATGCATTCGTCTGAATCGTTGAGTGAAATGTTTTTCGTGGTTAAGTAGTTTTTCCAATCAGTGGAAGAAATTCGTTTTTCCCACGTGCTGTTTGGCATTCCCATGCAATAGGGGTCTTTCTTTCCAACACAGTAGGAAAGATTCGATTTCCAAACGTCTTGTGCACTGCAGGTTTGTCCGCCACAATTGCTATGAAAAAAAGCAGTGATTAACTGAGCAGAACTGTCTACAATAACTAAGTTTTCTGTGGCCTTTACGGCTGTGAAAATATCGATGTCCTTTTTAGAAATGCCATGGTAAACCTGGCAATGCGTTCCGTCGCAAACATCATATCCAACGTGTCTTTCATGATTGCGCCGAGCGTAGGTTCGACTTAGAATGGCTTGCACTTTATAATATTCTAAAGGCTTATTTGCTCCGCCTTCGGCTTCAACCACACCGGCCACATATTCTTCAACGGGAAGTGTATTGATTACTTGAATTTTTTTCGTTGTAGGTTGAAGGAAAAATTCCCCTTCGTATTTGAAAATAAAGGTTTTTGAGTTTTGCATCAAAGCGAAAAGCGCATTGTTTTTCATAGAAGAAAAACTCGCTTTCGAAGTTTGAATGGTTTTGTTAGGATCCGTTTTTACTTGAATAGTTTTTCCATTCAACATAAACACAACGGTATGCTTGCTAGGTATATGAATATTAATGGTGTCGCACTGAATATGGAAACTATCTGTGCATTGCACATAGAGGTATGTCCATTGTTTTTGAGAAAGCAATTCCAAGCGAACAACTTGTCCGTGCAGATGCATTGACAGAAGTATTGCGCAGAAGAATAGGATGCTCGTTTTCACAAGCGCTAAACTACGTTCAGAAGAATTAAGCTTTTGATCGACCTTCAATATTTTTCAACAGCAAGCTCGCCGTTAACTCCGATGCTCCTCCGTTTCCAAGAGATTCTTTTAATTCAGCGTAAGATTTCAAAACCGCTTCACGTTTGCTTCCGCCAATTAGAACGGCTCGCAATTCTTCTTCCGCTTGAGAGACATTCCAGTCGTCTTGAATAAGTTCACGAACAGCTTCGCGATTCAATAATAAATTCACCAACGAGATGAATTTTATTTTCACCAAGCGCTTCGCAATGGCGAAAGAAATTGCGTTCGCTTTGTAGCAAACTACTTGAGGAGTTCCCAGTAAAGCTGTTTCAAGTGTAGCCGTTCCGCTTGTGACTATAGCTGCTTCGCTGGCTTCCAATAAATCGTAAGTGACGCTGTAGAACAAACTAACTTTGTGCTTTCCAATTATTTCCTTGTAAATATTTTCCGGAAGGGAAGGAGCACCGGCAATGATAAACTGATGCTCGGGAAATTTGTATTTCATTTCCAACATCACATTCAACATGCGTGTGACTTCTTGTTGGCGGCTTCCCGGAAGCAAAGCAATAATTGGACGGTTGTCTAAGAAATATTTTTTTCGAAATTCTTCCGGAGAAACGCGTTTGCGTTTGTTCACTTCATCGAGAAGAGGATGACCCACAAACTGAACCTCCATTCCTTTCCTTGCATAAAAATCTTTTTCGAAAGGAAGAACGGCATATAGTTCGGTAACGTCGCGTTTAATTTTAGTAACGCGATTTTCTTTCCACGCCCAAATTTGCGGAGCAATGTAATAATACACCGGAATGCCTTGTTTCTTGGCCCAAGCCGCAATGCGTAGGTTGAATCCTGGATAGTCGATAAGTATGATTGCATCTGGACGTACATTCAAAATTTCATCTTTGCAACGCTGTATGTTTTTGAAAATGGTGCGAATGTTTTTCAGCACTTCCCAAAAACCCATGAAGGCTAAATCTTTGAAGTGCGTTGAAATTTTCACGCCTTCGCGTTGCATTAAATCTCCGCCCCAACCTGTTAGTTGGAGGGTAGGATCTTGTTTCAACAAGGCCAAGGCCAAATTGCTTGCGTGCAAATCTCCCGAGGCTTCCCCGGCAATGAAAAAGAATTTCTTTCCCTCTTGCATCAATATAAATAGATAGCAACAGGAACGCTAACAATAACAACAGCTAAAAGCCCTTTGCAGAAGTTGTAATAGTCTTGACGTATCATGACGAAGAAGAGAATGACATCGAACAATATACTTACGGTAACAAGTTTATCATGGAAAATATCGCTTCCTTGAACCAACGTTTCAAAGAACCTAGCGAAGGTTTGTCCGTTGATCTGAGCAATTAAAAAACCGAATACCACGAATCCAACAGCAGCTCCAAGAATTCCTGCAGCAACGCCAAACGCAAACGTATCTAACTTTCCTTTTTTTACTGTGGCCATTGTTGCAAATGTTTAAGCGTGTGATAAGCAGTTAAATCGTATTGAACGGGCACTGCCGAAACATACATGTTCGCTAACGCGTATTCGTCTGTGTCTTCTCCCTTGTCGTGGTTGTGAAAAGTTCCAGTTAACCAGTAGTAATCTTTTCCACTCGGATCTTTTCTTTGTTCGAACCAGTCGTCATAGAAGGCTTCGGCCTGACGACCAAAACGAATGCCCTTAATTTCTTCAATATTTCCTTTCGGAATGTTAACATTCAAACAGAAATTTTCAGGAAGGTGTTCGTCATTCAAAACATTTCGAACGATTATTTCAGCGTAGTGCATAGATGCGGTGAAGTCCGCGTCTTCTGCATAGTCTTGAAGAGAGAATCCAAGAGAAGTAATTCCTTCCATGGCTCCTTCGAGTGCCGCCGACATGGTTCCGCTATATAGAACGTTGGTGGCAGAGTTGTTCCCGTGATTCACACCACTTAAAATGAGATCGGGTTTTTTCTTAATGATTTGCGAAATACCGAACTTCACGCAATCGGCCGGCGTTCCCGAGCACGAATAGGCCTGAACCCCTTCACCAAAGATGTTTTGCTCTTGCGCGCGAATGATGCCGTTTATGGTAACCGCATGTCCCATTCCACTTTGTGCTTTGTCTGGAGCAACCACGACTACTTGTCCGAATTTCTTCGCAACTTCCACCAACGAACGAATACCTTTCGCGGTAATGCCATCGTCGTTCACAACTAAAATCGTACGTTCTGAATTCATACTGCAAACATAAGCTTGAAAAGTATCATCACTTGCCTCAGGTTCATGAATATTTCTTCATCTTTGCCCAAGATTTATAAACATATGAATGCATTCGTAGTAGGTGGTGTTCGCACCGCAATTGGAAGTTTTGGTGGAACGCTTGGTCCGGTGAGAGCCGATGATTTAGCAGCAGTTGCTTTATCTGAACTCATGAAGAAATTCCCCAACCTTGATCCTGCTGTAATTTCAGATGTGTTCATGGGATGTGCGAATCAGGCCGGAGAAGACAACCGCAACGTGGCGCGCATGGCAGTGTTGCTAGCTGGACTTCCGCATACCGTTCCAGCTGAAACATTGAATCGTTTGTGTGCTTCAGGTATGAGTGCTGTTGCTACTGCGGCTCGCGCTGCACATGCGAATGAGGGAGATGTTTTTATAGCAGGAGGGGTTGAGCACATGACTCGCGGACCGTGGGTGATTTCGAAAACCAGTTCGGCTTTCGGAAGAGATGCTCAGATGTTCGACTCATCTTTCGGATGGCGTTTTGTGAATCCGAAAATGAAGGAGATGTATGGCGTAGATGCAATGGGTGAAACAGCAGAGAACTTAGCAGAGATGTTCAATATTTCGCGTGACGACCAAGACGCTTTTGCGCTTTGGTCTCAGCAAAAAGCAGCAGCTTCCATTGATTTGTTGAAGGAAGAAATTGTTGCGGTGAATATTCCAATGAAAAAAGGAGATCCAATAATTTTCAATACAGATGAATTCGCGAAAGCAGGAACCACTTTGGAAGGTCTTGCAAAACTTCGCGCTTCATTCAGAAACGGAGGAACCGTTACAGCAGGAAATGCATCTGGATTAAACGACGGCGCTGCGGCATTGTTAATGGCGAGTGAGAATGGATTGCAAACACACGGACTTACTCCGTTGACGCGTGTGGTTTCTTCTGCAGTAAGCGGAGTAGAGCCGCGCATAATGGGCATAGGTCCGGTTGAGGCGTCCAAGTTGGCTTTGAAGCGTGCGGGATTGACGCTCGATCAAATGGATATTTTAGAATTGAATGAAGCCTTCGCGGCGCAAGTTTTGTCTTGCACACGTCAGCTTGGATTGGAAGACAACGACGCGCGAATTAATCAGCAAGGAGGCGCCATTGCGTTGGGTCATCCGCTAGGAATGAGTGGAACACGTTTGGTTCAAACGGCCTCTATGCAGTTGGCTCGATCAAATAAGAAATACGCGTTGTGCACCATGTGCATTGGAGTAGGACAAGGATATGCAGTTGTTTTAGAACGCGTATAAGCATGGCGAATATTTTTGAATTCAACGGATACATTCCAGTCATTCACGAGTCGGCGTTCATTCATCCGAATGCAACGGTAACTGGAAATGTGATCATTGGAAAGAACGTGTACATTGGTCCGGGTGCCGCTATTCGCGGCGACTGGGGACAGATCATTATTTCCGACGGATGCAATGTTCAAGAGAATTGCACCATTCATATGTTTCCCGGAACCACCGTTGTCTTGGGTGAAAACGCGCACATTGGTCACGGAGCTATTGTGCACGGCGCGCAGATAGGCGCAAACACGTTGGTTGGAATGAATGCGGTGTTAATGGACGATGTTGTTGTGGAAGAGGAGTGCATCATTGGCGCTCTGTGTTTTGTGCCTGCGAAGACGGTTGTGGAAAGAAGAAGTGTTATGGTTGGAAACCCGGCCAAGAAGGTGAAGGAAGTGAGCGATCAGATGCTCGAGTGGAAGACCGAAGGAACAGGATGGTATCAGCGTTTACCGGAAGAATGTCACAATACCTTGCGCGCTGTTGAACCGCTTCGCGAAATTCCAGCGGACCGAAAGGTTCAAGACACGAAGGGCTATAATGCCTGGCACGAGCGGAAGTCATGAGTTTTCAGTTTAAGCAATTTTCTGTATCGCATGAATCTTCTTCCATGAAAGTGGGAACCGACGCGGTGTTGTTGGGTGCATTCATTCAAACAGAAAAACAAGAAAAAATTTTAGAAGTAGGAACGGGGTGTGGCGTTGTTGCGCTCATGTTGGCTCAAAAAGGAAATCGGGTTTTGGCCATTGATATTCATGCGCCATCGGTTGAAGAAGCGCAGCAGAATTTTAGTAACTCGGTTTTCGCACCGTTGTTGATTGCCGACGAGATTGATTTTTTCAAGCTTCAGGCACCGGTGAAATTCGATCGCATTGTATCGAATCCTCCTTTTTTTCAAAACAGCTTACAAGCCCCCGATGAAGCACGCAATGCTGCGCGTCATGCCGTAAACGACTGGGTGAAACGTTTTTGGGAACGCGCACAGAAGCTAACCGGAAAGGTGAACGTGATTATCCCTGTTGAAGTCTTCGACGAATGGAAACGCGAAAGTGAATTATCGAATTTTTTCTTGGTAAAAAAATGCGAAGTCTTTTCTCGCTCAGATAAACCAGCCATTCGCTTGATCTTGGAGTTTTATCGAATTGAACAGCAGCTTGAAGAAACCTCTCTTGTTCTTATGAATGAAGATGGAACTCGGACGAAGGAGTATGCGGAGTTTGCGGGGGAATACTATCTGTAAGTCTACAGATCAATCTGACGAAGTCAGATCAATTGCTACGCAATCAATCACCTCCGGTGATCAATCCTACGGATTAATCGGAACGATTGATCGCAACGCGATTGATTCGAAGAATTGATCACGCAGTGATTGATCTGAAGGATTTCACCGAAGGTTTGATCACTTAGTGATTGATCTGAAAGATTTCACCGAAGGTTTGATCACGCAGTGATTGATCTGAAAGATTTCACCGAAGGTTTGATCACGCAGTGATTGATCTGAAGGATTTCACCGCAGGTTTGATCACGTAGTGATTGATCTGAAAGATTGATTGCGGAGCAATTGTTCACCACAGGTGATTTAAGGTTTCTTCTGTTTTATCTATCGATTCAACAAAATCTATAAGTCGTTCATCGATATAATTAAGCAGTTCGTAAATCGACCGGTGAATGGCTTCAATTTCTGAGTAATTGAATTTGTTGTCGACAAAGCAAATGGGTTCATTATGATTGATTCTGTTTCTGAATTTCCGAATTGCATTTAATTTGTTTAGTATTTCTTTTCGTCCGACTCCTTGAGGTAAATTGCTAAATATTCGAATGGGCTTTCCTTTTAGGATTTTATAGTGGTGAGGTTCAAAAAAGTTCGTCCAAAACCCGAAGGATTGCTCTGCGATAATATTTCCAGCGTTGATAGACATTGAAGGGTTTTTTGAATATTTCATTTTCAATTTTTGTTCTGCCTTAAGAACTTCTCTTTTCAAAAAGTCGTTTCGTTTGGAAATTTTGGATGGATTGTTTCTGAATACTAAAGCTTTGTCGGACATGAATCCCTCTTTTTGATTTACAATCCAATTTTCATCTTGAAAGTAATTGCTAATGGCGTTGTAAATTGAATTTCTAAGAACCACTTCAAAGACGCCAATTACAGGATGAATAGACTGTGCAACGAGCAAATTTTGTTTATACATGCGAATTGCTTTTGTCCGAGAATAACCTGCAGCATAGTAATATCTATTTATCCGGGGTTTTGAAAAGTGTAATTCGAAATTTTTGTAATTCATTTTTTTGTGATTTAATTAATTCCCTTATCTTTGTTTCGTGATGCTTGGTAAAGCCTCTTATTTCTCGAAATGACGTAACCAAGTATGAGATTCAAAGTCCGCGAAAGCGGGCTTTTTTTTGTGAATTTCCGAATAGAAATCAATACACTTTTTAAATGTTTATGCTAGAAATGGCCTAGACTAAATCATACAACTCAATACTGGCCAAGGCTGCGGGAGAAATTTGTAAGGCATAAATGCGCACTGTATTTTTCTGTTTCAGCGGAAAAGAAGGGTCAGAATCTTAGATTAACAAATCTTCCTTAAGCAATTGGAATCTTTTGAATTTTTATCCCCCAGCTCTGCTGGGGGCATTTCGAATGTCGCCCTAAGGGGCTGGAGAACTACGTTATTGGAAAATCGAAGATTTTATTCCTCCCGATAGCTATCGGGATGCGTAATGGGAACTGCGTTGTTAAATCTTCCCCTCTCTTACCTTTTCTTAACCTTTCTTCCCTTTTAAAAAGACATTCGCCGCAGGCATTCGTGCTTTGCACATTCGTTGCTCCGCAACATTCGCCCGTAGGGCATTCTTACCGTTTACGGGAATAGCTCACCTTCACCTTTTCAAGATCTTTGGTAATAGCAGAAACTTCTTTTTCGAGCAGTTTGAATTCTGCTTTGGTCACGTAGGCTGCGAGTGGATCGTTGAGGTTGTTGAAGGGGTTTTCGTCGAAGAGTTCGGCGATGGTGACTTTGAGGATTTTCGAGATTTGTGCGACTGTGGTAACGGAGATGGTAATTTCTCCGCGTTCCATTTTCCCGTAGTTTCCGGTAGTCATTCCCAGCTCGTCGGCAACGTTGTCTTGGCTAAGTCCGCGCATTGCGCGAAACATGCGAATTCGTTGTCCAACCTTCTTGTTCATGATTCAAATTTCCTCTCTTAAAGAGAGTTCACAATCTTAAAGCGTCGTTTATTAATCTTATTACGATTATTTTAGTATTTTCGTGGTGTTTATCAATTTATTGCAGAACATTTTGCTAAAAATGATTTTCCTGATAAACAAAAAACTGACCTTAATAAAAGCTGAAAACTGAACCATTCATTTTATGAAAACCCGCATCAAAAATTTCTTCCCCTCTCTTAACTTCTCTTCCCTTTTTTCTAAACTTCCCTTTTCTTCCCCTCTCTTCCCTTTTCTTACCTTTCTACTAATCTTTTGTGCAACGCAAGTTGCAACAGCCCAAGTCCCATCTTACGTCCCCACAAACGGACTCATAGGTTATTGGCCTTTCAACGGAAATGCGAATGATGTTATTTCAGCAACAACCCCAACGCTTAATTCAGCAACTCAAACAACTGATCGATTTGGGAATACAAATTCAGCTTATTCTTTTAATGGAGGGCAGATTATCAAATATTCAGGAAATAGTCCGTTAGGACAAATTGGTAATTCTGCCCAGGTTTTCTCAATAAATTTTTGGATTTCTGGAAACCTTGGCAATGATAATGGTGTGATTTTAGGTTCTTTTGGATGGGGATATATTGTTGATGTAGCAGGGAATAAACTTCATATGCAATACGTGGCGCCAAGCGGTGGAATTTGGCAACACGCATATTCACTTTCCAATATTAATAATGGTTGTTGGCAAATGGGCACAATCACTAAAAATGGAAATACAATTAAGCTTTATATTGACGGTCAACTGAATAATACAATTGTTGCAAATTATTCATTCGGATCATACAATTCTACTAACTGTTGGTTCGGTGATCAGGGTCAAGATGGTGGAGATTTTTGGACAGGTAAAATTGATGACATAGGTCTTTGGAATAGAGAACTAACACAATTAGAGATAACTAATCTTTTCAATTTATATAATCCAATATTGAATTTTAATGCAGGAAATGATGTTACTGCTTGCGGAACTTCAACCACATTGACTGCTCCAACAGGATACGATTCATATACATGGAGCAACGGTGGAACAACGAATTCAACAACGGTTAACTCCAACGGTACATACACATGCACTGTAACCCAAGGTGGATGCAGCGCGAGTGATGCAGTGGATGTGACGTTGATTAGCGCAACTATTTCAGCAACGGATAGTGTTGTCTGCGCGGGAGAAACCACCACGCTTTCAGTTCCACAAGGCGGATCTTCAAACACAGGTTGTGCAACACTTCCAACCAACCTTCAAACTGGATTAGTAGGTTACTGGCCATTCTGCGGCAATGCGAATGATGCGAGTGGAAATGGAAACAACGGAACTGTGAATGGCGCTACGTTAACTACAGATCGTTTCGGTAATGCGAATAGTGCGTATGGTTTTGAATCCAATTTTATTGAAGTAAACGGTATTAATCTATCCCTATCTTCAAATTACGCGGTCAGTTTGTGGGTTAACCCTTCTTCATTTGTTGAAGGATATACTGCAGCTTTCGAATTAAACCAAAATACATCTTGCAATTCTAACCCGCTTTTAGGTTTTTGGCAATCGGGAAACTTGATTTATCATACATGTGGTAACATTAATAATTCGGTTTCATTGGGAAGTTTTTCTTCTATACAAAACTCATGGAATCATTATATCATTCAATTGAGCAACGGCTCAACTCAAGGGTATAAGAATGGCGTTCCAATTACCAGTGGTAGTATCAGTTGGCCGAATATTTTCGCAAATAAATTAACCATAGGAAATAACGGTAACCTAGGCCAGGCCCCGCACAATTTGCCTTGGCACGGTAAAATCGACGATTTTAGTATTTACAACCGTGTCCTCACCGCCTCCGAAATTCAACAACTTTATACACTCGGACAAACCACCTATTTATGGTCAAACGGAGCAACAACTCCAACGATAAACGTTTCTCCAACTTCAACAACAACTTACACTTGCACTGTAACCACGAACGGTGTGAGTTGCACAGATGCAATTACAGTCGTAGTTGATACACCAACGGCGACGATCACTCCAGCTACTGCAACTACTTTCTGTCAAGGTGGTTCGGTCGTATTGAATGCTAATACAGGAACAGGACTTTCATACCAATGGAAGTTGAACGGAACAAACATCACCGGTGCAACGTCTTCATCATACACGGCGAGTGCGAGCGGATCTTACACGGTTGTTGTAACGAATGCTAGTACATGTTCTTCAACGAGCACTGCAACGGTTGTTACTGTTAATGCCCTTCCAACAGCTACAATCACTCCAGCTACTGCGACAACATTTTGTCAAGGTGGAAGTGTAGTATTGAATGCAAATACAGGAACAGGACTTTCCTATCAGTGGAGATTAAACGGCAATCCAATTACTGGTGCAACGTCTTCATCGTATACCGCGAATGCAAGTGGATCTTACATGGTAACCGTAACGAACGCATCAACGTGTTCTGCGACTAGCACAGCGACTGTTGTGACGGTGAACGCTCTTCCTACAGCAACCATTACTCCAGCGACTGCAACGACTTTCTGTCAAGGTGGAAGTGTAGTATTGAATGCGAATACAGGAACTGGTCTGACGTATCAATGGAAGTTGAACGGAACAAACATCACCGGTGCAACGACTTCAACCTACACAGCAAACGCAAGTGGTTCTTACACGGTTGTTGTGACGAATGCTTCAACGTGTTCTTCAACAAGTACAGCGACAGTTGTTACTGTGAACGCCCTTCCAACAGCAACGATCACTGCAGCGACAGCAACGACGTTTTGTCAAGGAGGAAGTGTTGTTCTCAATGCGAACACGGGAACTGGATTGACGTATCAGTGGTTCAACAATGCAACTGCAATTACTGGAGCGACAAGTGCTTCGTATACTGCAACAACAAGTGGATCATACACGGTTGTTGTGACGAATGCTAGCACATGTTCTTCAACAAGCACTGCGACAGTTGTTACAGTGAATGCACTTCCAATTGCGACGATCACTGCAGCTACTGCAACGACTTTCTGTCAAGGAGGTTCTGTAATACTCAATGCGAATGCGGGAACTGGCTTGACGTATCAATGGAAGTTGAACGGAACGAATATCACCGGTGCAACTTCATCTTCATACACGGCGAATGCAAGTGGTTCTTACACGGTTGTTGTAACAAACGCGAGCACATGCTCTTCAACGAGCACTGCGACGATTGTTACGGTTAACGCCCTTCCAACAGCAACGATAACTGCTTCAAGCGCAACAACATTTTGTCAAGGTGGAAGTGTTGTGCTAACAGCAAGTACAGGACCCGGTCTGACGTATCAATGGAAGTTGAACGGAACAAATATCACCGGTGCAACGACTTCAACCTACACTGCGAACGCAAGTGGTTCTTACACGGTGACAGTTACCAATGCGAGTGCATGTTCTTCAACAAGCACTTCAACTGTTGTGACGGTTAATGCTCTTCCAACAGCAACGATCACTGCAGCTGCTGCAACAACATTCTGTCAAGGAGAAAGTGTTGTATTGAATGCTAATACAGGAACCGGACTTTCATACCAATGGAAATTAAACGGGACGAACATCACCGGTGCAACAACTTCAACTTACACAGCAAATGCGAGTGGATCATATACGGTTGTTGTTACGAACACTTCAACGTGTTCTTCAACAAGCACCGCAACGGTGGTGACGGTGAATGCTCTTCCAACTGCGACGATCACTGCATCTAGTGCAACAACATTTTGTCAAGGTGGTTCTGTGGTATTGAGCGCGAACACTGGAGCAGGTCTTTCATATCAGTGGAGATTAAATGGCAATCCTATTAGTGGTGCAACTTCATCTTCGTATACCGCAAATGCAAGTGGTTCTTACACGGTTGTTGTGACGAATGCTTCAACATGTTCTTCAACAAGCACAGCAACAGTTGTGACTGTGAATGCCCTTCCAACTGCAACGATTACCGCTTCAAGCGCAACAACATTTTGTCAAGGTGGTAGTGTAGTGTTAACTGCAAACACTGGAGCCGGACTTTCATACCAATGGTACAACAACGCTTCAATAATTACCGGAGCAACAAGTGCTTCATACACTGCAAATGCAAGTGGTTCTTATACTGTTGTGGTGACGAACACTTCAACGTGTTCTGCGACGAGCACTGCGACTGTTGTTACTGTGAACGCGCTTCCAAC